>Ga0187894_10000040_pt1 | contig 176642 bp, 181 predicted proteins | sample GBC1701081metaG_FD_136650 | JGI IMG/M metagenome (GOLD analysis project Ga0187894, IMG submission 136650) | White microbial mat communities from a lava cave in the Kipuka Kanohina Cave System on the Island of Hawaii, USA - GBC170108-1 metaG ... | reverse complement strand
CGAGGTGTTCTATAATCGGCAGCGGCTGCATCAGACGTTGGGCTATGTCAGCCCGGTGCAGTTCGAAACCCATCACCCTGTCCCCCTTCGGGAGTGTCCACGGAACCGGGGGTAGCTCATTCACCATTTTGTAGGTGATCACTAGAGGCGTAGCCCGATAAACTTGGCGAAGCGTTAAAGGCGACAGGCTTTAAGCGGCCTGTCGCCTTTACTTTTATATAAAAGGTAAGGGGCTGCCGGGGCGGGGTGGCGTGCCCTGAGCGAAATTCGCCGGAGGAACGGGGCGCCCATCGAGACTTTGCCGGGAAGGAAAGCTGGAACTGACCAAGGCACCGCGGTCAACGACCGCGGCCGCGGGAATTCCAGAAGGGTTCCGCCCGGCAAAGTCCGAAAGGGCCGTTCCGGGAGGCGCTAGAGCGAGGGGCATGCCACCCCGTCTTTATCGGCCACTTGCGGCAACCGCGGCGGCTTCGTATGATGGCCCCATGACTCCGGAACCGGTCACGCGCATCAAGACCACCGCGCCGAGCCCGTACCAGCTCACGGCCATCCATCCGGACACCCACGACACGAAGACGTTCCGTTTTGACCTGCCCGCCGGCTCCACGCTCGACATGCTGCCCGGCGATCATCTCTACGTCCACGCGACGATCAACGGCAAGATGGTCAAGCGTCCCTACACCCCCTCGTCGCTCCCCGGAACCGCCGGCCACTTCGAGTTGACGGTCAAGCGCTACGAGGCCGGCGTGATTTCGAAGTATCTTCACGATCAGCGGATCGGCGACACAGTGCTCATGAGCGGCCCGAAGCAGGGCGGCCATTGGGTGGACGGCATGGCGAAGCAGGTGGGATTCGTCGCCGGAGGCACAGGCATCACGCCGATGATCTCCATCATCCGCTGGATTCTCACGAAGCGCCTGCCGGTGGACCTGTTTTTGATCTTCGCCAACAAGGCCGAGGCGGACATTATTTTCCTGGACGAGTGGGAACGGGATGTTCGCGAACACCCCAACTTCCATTGTTATCATGTGCTGGAGCAGCCGCCGCCCGGATGGTCGCAAGGAACCGGACGGGTCACCGATGAAATCCTTCGCCGGCATCTTCCTCCTCCCGGTCCCGAGACCGTGATCTTTCTCTGCGGCCCGCCGCCGATGGTCGAGGCCCTGGAAGCGACACTCAAGGGGCTCGGCTATTCCGAGCAGTCCATCATCCTCCCGTAAGCGAAAAATGGACATCGACGCATTCAGGCAGATGGTCGCCAAGAACCCCAAGGGGTTCCTGGGCCGCTATGGCCTGGGGAACAAGATTCTTCAGGAGGGCGGGAGCCTCGAAGAGGCGGTCGAGCATTTGCGTGTGGCGGTCCAGCTCGATCCCGTCCACGTGGCCTCGCACCTGGCCCTGGGCCGCGCCTTGGTCAAGCTTGGACGGAAGGACGAGGCGAAGCCGGTGCTTCAGGCCGGCATCAACGCGGCTCTGTCCGGTCGTTCGAACGGTGGGGTTGATCTCGTTCCCGAAATGCGCGCCCTGCTTCAAACGTTAGGTTAGCCCTGCGGCATCACCGGCTGCGAGCCGTTGGCCCCGTTGCACATCGCCGCCCACTCACGTTCCCCGCTCACAATCTGTTTCACCGCGAAGCCGACCTGCAAGCCCTCCACCCGGTTGGCCCACGGCTGCTGGTGCACCGGCATCGCCCGGACCTCGAGGTCCTTCAGGATGTGGATCGTGGCTTCCATCCAGATCGGTTGTGCAGGATTGCGGAGCAGCACGGCGAGGCCATTCTTGGACACGTCCACGGTCATGCCCGGCACCTGATAGGACGCCTGCGGGCTGGACCAGACCACCCGGCAGTAGGTAAAGACCTTTCGTCTTGGATGCTGTCTTCTGCTTGGTTGCTCGGTTTCAGGCATCTCTGCCCAGTTCCCCCTGCGAGAACCACGCGTCGGGGCGGCACTATAGCACCAAACACCGGCCGGGAGTATAGGGAGTTCTACCCGGTCGCGCTGCGGGCTTGCCAAACCGCGCGCGTCGGGGCTAAGGTGTGCCGTTCAGGGAGCGGGGAGAGGAAACGGAATGAAGCCGGAAGAGGCCCGCCAGCGCATCGAATCGGCGATCGCCCAGTACGGCCAGCATGCCGGCATGGCGATCGAGCTGGTGATCAACGAAGTCCGCTCCGACCTCGGCGCCTCGGCCGTCAACGAGCTGATCGAGGAATTCGATCTGGAGCTGCTGTACAACATCGCCCCGCAGGAATCCGACCACTCGAACAGTTGATCCCCTCCCTACAGGGAAAAGGATGGCGGGGTGGCATACCCCTTCGCTCCAGCGCCTCCCGGAACGGCCCTTTCGGACTTTGCCGGGCGGAATCCTTCGGAAATTCATTCGCGGACTCAGTCAGTTTCCGCTTTCCATGGTGATTGCCCTTCGAACCCTTTCCGCTTCTTCACGGCCACCTGGCGAACAAGGGAAAAGGCAGGAAGGGCGCCTTTTCCCGCCCCCTCTCTAGAAAGTAGGGTGGCGAGGTCGAGCGGACTTTGCCGGAGAAGCGGGGTACCCGCCGAGGCTTTAGCGGGCAGGAAAGCTGGAACTGACCAAGGCACTGCGGTCAACGACCGCGGCCGCGGGAATTCCAGAAGGCTTCCGCACGCTAAAGCCCGGAAGGGTCGCTTCGAGAGGCGCGGACGCGAGGGCCTCGCTACCCTGCTTCAAAATTGCGCGAGCACGAAGGGAAACCGGGTCGCTAGCTCATTTCTCCGCCAGCGCGCAGACGCCCGTGCGGAACCGTTCCGATTTCGTCTCGAACCGCGCGTTGCGGAACCCCGCCTTCGTCAGCATCTGCACCAGGTCGGGACCCGAGTAGAGGGTGTAGACGCCGGTCTGCGTCAGCTTGTACTCCGCCAGTTCTTCCTTGGCGATGACGTATAGCGCCAGCCGCCCGCCGGGCTTCAGCACCCGCCGGAGCTCGTTCAGGGTGGCCAGCGGGTCCTGCCAGAAATAGATGACGTTGGTCGCGAAGACCTTGTCGAACGAGTTGTCCGGATAGGGCAGCACCGACGCATCGCCCTGTTGCAGGTCCACGCGGCCCGCCGCGATTGCTGCGGCGTTGCGCTTGCGCGCCTGCCGCATCATCACCTCGGAAAAGTCTATGCCGGCCACTCGCCCTCGGGATGCGAGCGCGGCAGCCTTCCGGATCCCGTAGCCCGGTCCGAAGCCGATCTCCAGCACGTGGTCGGCAGGCAGAATGTCGAGCAGGCCGAGCGTCCAGTCGATGCCTTCGCGGTTGATGAGGAAGACGCAACCGACCAGCTTGCCGAGGAAGCCGCTGGGCTGGCGGAACTGCTTGGCTATCGCGTGCAGGAGTCCCATAGGTACGGCACCCTCGTCACGAGCCTCCCTGATAAGAAGGTCCGATTACGAGCGCGGTTTGGTCTTCTCCAACTGCGCGCATTGAGGGAGCACCGTCTGCGTGTGGGGCCTCTGCGAGCAAAGGAGGAGACCAAGCCGCAAGCTCGCTCCCTCATCGGCACGGGAGCGTCGAGCCTCGCCACCCCCATTACAACTTGCACTGATTCTTGGAGGGCACGCAACAGATGAGGCGCACGGGGGAGGCGGGATCGGCCACGAAGCAATGGATCTCGTGGGGAGCGACGAACACGGAATCGCCCTTGGCGAACGGCGTCTCCTTGCCCTCCGTTCTTACCTTGCCGGTCCCTTCGATGATGAAGACTTCATGTTCCCAGGCGTGCGTATGGAACGGAGTGCTCTTGCCCGGCTCGATGTCGAAGACCCGCATGGAAAAGTTCGGGGCGCCGTCCCGTTCCGTGATCAGCTCCCGCATCTGGACGCCTTCCGGCACGCCGGCGTAGGTCCCCGGCGGCACGTCCTTGGAGTGCTTGACGATCATAAGGGCGAGCCTAGCACCTTCCGATTGCTCAGACAAGCCGCCAACTCAACTGTGTGCGCTTTCTCACCACTTATCCACGAGTGCGGTTGGATCTCTTTCGACTGCGCGCACCATTATTCTCATCGAGCGGTGGCTCGGTCTCCCTTGGACTGCGCGCGTCCAGCGAGCACATTCCGATCGTGCGCGCTGCGCGAGCAAGGAAGGGAGACCGAGGCGCCACGCTCGCCCCTCCCGGCCCATTGACACCTCTTTCTTTCGTCTGTTAGAGTGCACGGTCAATACATCAAAAATTTCAAGCCCTTCCGAGTCGTTAGCAGGCTCTGTCCGCGGCATCCGAAGGCAGGGAGTGGTACTGCGTGAGCCTCGGCCTGATTCCTCAAGAGATCATCGAACAGATCAAAGACCGCACCGATATCCTCGATGTCGTTTCCGGTTACGTGACCCTCTCCAAAGCCGGCCAGAACTTCAAGGGGCTCTGTCCCTTCCACTCCGAAAAAACGCCGTCGTTCATGGTCAGCCCCTCGCGGCAGATCTTCCACTGCTTCGGCTGTGGGACGGGCGGCAACGCCTTCACCTTCGTGATGAAGATGGAAGGCACGAGCTTCCCTGAAACGGTCCGCGAGCTGGGCCGCAAGGCCGGCGTTGAAGTCCCTGAAGTGCGGGGAACGAAGCACCATCAGGATTCCGGCAACCGTGAGAAGCTGGAGCAGCTGAACGAGGCGGCGCAGGCCTGGTTCATGCAGAACCTGAGACAGGCGGAAGCTGGCCGGGACGCGCGGCTCTACCTGAAAGACCGCGGCATGTTCGACGACACGCTGGAAGCCTTCGGCTTCGGCTACGCGCCGGAGGGCTGGGACGGCCTGCTGAAGCATCTCCTGAAAGGCGGCTATACGATCCAGGATCTGCTGGCGGCCGGCATGGTCGTGCAGAAGGAGGGAACGGGGAAGACTAAAGATGTCGCCGCCTACTACGACCGCTTCCGCTCGCGCGTGATGTTCCCCATCCGCGACCTCCGCAAGAAGGTGATCGGTTTCGGCGGCCGCATTCTGGGCGAGGGCATGCCGAAGTATCTCAATTCGCCGGAAACGCCGCTCTTCAGCAAGGGCCGGGCGCTGTATCTGCTGGAGAAGGCGCGGGAGGCAGCCGGCAAGAGGGAAACCCTGGTCATCGTGGAAGGCTATTTCGACGCGATCGCGCTGCACCAGGCGGGGATCACGAACGTGGTGGCGACGCTCGGCACGGCGCTGACGCCGGACCACGTCCGGACGATCCGGCGCTACGTGACGAAAGTGGTGCTGCTGTTCGATCCGGACGAAGCGGGCGTGCGGGCGGCGCTGCGGACGCTGGACCTCTTCGTGGACAGCGCGCTCGGCGTGAAGGTGGTATCACTGTCCGACGGAGACGACCCGGATACGTTCATCCGGAAGCAAGGGGCCGAGGCCTTCGCGCAGTTGCAAGACAAGGCGCCGAGCCTGCTGGACTTTGCCGTCGCGCACAGCCTGGGAAAGGCCGGCTCGACCCTGATCGAAGACCGCATCCGGAGCGTGGACGAGGTGCTGCGCATCCTCCAGAAGACGAGCAACCGGCTGGAGAAGGAAGAATGCATCAAGCGGGTGGCGGAGCGGCTGGGCGTCAACGAGCAGCGGCTGGTCGAGCGCTATCCGGAGCTGCGGCCGCGGGAGGCGCGGTCGATTCGCAGAGAACAGAAACCGGAAGCGCCGTCCACCGGCGCGCGGTTCAAGGGGACGCCGGAAGAGCGGGACCTGGTCCATCTGTTGCTGCAGGGACACCTGCTGCCGGAGGAAGTGCGGCGGCTGGAGGCGACAACCTTCTCGATGCCGGCCTGCAAGCGGATCGTCGAGATCGGGCTGCGGCACGTGGATGAGGACGGCCGCGTGCTGGTGCGGCCCACGCTGGATGAAGCTCTCGCCGACGCGGCCTGCGCCACGGTGGCGACCGAGCTGTCGCTGATCGAGCAGCCTTACGACCACGTGCGCGAGCACGTCCAGGGCTGCCTGGACCGGCTGGACCGGAAACGGCTGGAGGGCACGCTGAGCCGGCTGATCACGCAGCTCCGCCTGGCCGAGCAGGAAGGGCGGACGGACGAGGCACAGCGGCTGAACGACGAAGTCAATGCGTTGCGACTGCAGAAGTCGGGACGCACGACGGTGTCCGCGTCTCCAACCGTGTAGGAGTTCTCATGGCCAAAGACGAAATGCTGGTCGAAGTCAAAAAGCTGATCTCCATCGGCAAGGAGAAGGGCTTTCTGACCTATGACGAATTGAACAGCTCGCTGCCGGCCGAGATGGTTTCGTCCGAGCGGCTCAGCAACTTGATGACGATCTTCGGCGAGATGGACATCGAGATCGTGGACGCGCCGGAGGGCGGCGAGCGCGAAGGCAGGAAGCCGTCGACGCGGAGCGCGTCGTCGGACGATGAGGCGGAGGAACGGGACGACAAGGAAGAAAAGGAAGAGTCGGAAGAGAGCGAAAAGCGGATCGACCTGACCCCCGGCGTGCTCAGCCGCACCGACGACCCGGTCCGGCTCTATCTCAAGGAGATGGGCAGCGTCGCGCTGCTCAGCCGCGAGGGGGAGATCGAGATCGCCAAGCGCATCGAAGAGGGCAAGAAGGACATGTCCATGGCGGTCTTCGGGCTGCCGATGACCATGGAGTTCGTGCTCGGGCTGCCGGAGCAGATCAAGAAAGAGAAGATCAGCGTGCGCGAGGTCGCGCAGACGGCCTACGACGAGGACATGGACGAGGAAGAGCGCGAGGAAATGGAGCAGGACGACACCGAGTTGCGCAAGAAGACGCTCGAGTCGCTGGCCAAAGTGCGCAAGCCGTCCAAGATGGTCGTGAGGCTCTACAAGAAACTGTGGAAGGCGCGGGGCAATCCGGCGAAGCAGAAGCGGATCAAAGCGCAGATCAAGGAAGCCCGCGTGCCGGTGGTGGAGCGGATCGAGGCCATCAATTTCCACCCGGCGTTCAAGGACAAGCTGGTGCAGCGGGTGCGCCACGTGGCGCAGGAGATCCGGTCGGCCGAGCGCGAGCTCTCGAATTGCTGCCGGCGGCTGGGCGTGTCGGGCGATGCCGGCGCGGCGTTGTTGCGGAAGCTGTCGCGGGACCGGCGGGGGCTGCTGGCGGTCAAGCGCAAATGCGGGCTGTCCGAGGAGTCGCTTCAGGCCATCAAGAAAACCTCGCAGGAGGCCAGGGCCAAGATCAGGCGGGTCGAGATGGACGAGGCGAAGATGACGTCCGAGGACATCAAGGAGGCCGTCAAGCACCTCGATTTCGCCGACGAGAAGATGAAGCGCGGCAAGGCGGAGCTGGTCGAAGCGAACCTCCGTCTCGTCGTCAGCATCGCGAAGAAATACACGAACCGCGGGCTGCAGTTCCTGGACCTGATCCAGGAGGGCAACATCGGCCTGATGAAGGCGGTGGACAAGTTCGAGTACAAGCGCGGCTACAAGTTCAGCACCTACGCGACGTGGTGGATCCGGCAGGCGATCACCCGCGCCATCGCCGACCAGGCGCGGACGATCCGCATCCCGGTGCACATGATCGAGACGATCAACAAGCTGATCCGGACCTCGCGCCACCTGGTCCAGAAGCTCGGCCGCGAGCCCACCCCGGAGGAGATCGCCGAGCGGATGGACCTGCCGCTGGACAAGGTGCGGAAGATCCTCAAGATCGCGCGCGAGCCGATCTCGCTGGAGACGCCGATCGGCGAGGAGGAAGACAGCCATCTGGGCGATTTCATCGAGGACAAGAAGGCGGTGTCGCCGCTCGACGCAGCCATCCGCTACGACCTGCAGCGCCAGATCAACAGCGCGCTGGAGACGCTGACGCCGCGCGAGGAGAAGGTGCTCCGCAAGCGGTTCGGAATCGGCGAGAGCACGGACCACACGCTGGAGGAAGTCGGCCAGGATTTCGAAGTCACCCGCGAGCGCATACGCCAGATCGAAGCCAAGGCGTTGCGCAAGCTGCGGCATCCGAGCCGCAGTAAAAAATTGCGGAGTTTCGTCGAAAGCCTGTAGCCGGTTCTATTGACTTGGCGGGCGGCGGACCTTGGGGCCCATAGCTCAGGTGGTCAGAGCGGGAGACTCATAATCTCTTGGTCCCAGGTTCGAATCCTGGTGGGCCCACCATACCGAGCTTGCTGGGCCGCCCCCTTCGATCAAATGGGGGCGGAGAGGTTTTTTGCCGCAAGGAGGCTTAGTTTCTTTCAGGCGTGCGTATGCCGCGGAGAAACACCTTAGTGTGGTCTGGTTTTTGCCCAAGGAGGTTGAGATTCTTGGCGGGCTCCGGCTGGCGAGCCACATCAAGCCGTGCTTATGTGGCGTGCTTCTTGAGCACGTGCGTTGCATGTGTTAATGTGAACAGCATGATTATCCATCCACTCAGAGGTCCCGTTGAATCCGAACCTGCGTCCGCTTATTGATTTGCAGGCCCTCGATCTCCGTATGGCGGAGATCAAAGAACACCAGCGCAAGCTCCCTGCCCTTCTCGAAACCGCCCAAGCCCCCCTCAACGACGCCACGAAGCAACTCGCCGATCTGACCGCAGCCCTTGAGGCCGCGACCAAGGATCGCCGCGCGCACGAGAAGGACCTGGAGGCGCACGAGGCCCAGACGGAAAAGCTGCGCGCGCGCCTGAGCGAGCTGAAGACGAACAAGGAATACCAGGCGCACCTCTTCGAGATCGAGATGGCCAACAAGAAAAAGGGCGAGATCGAAGAGCGGATTCTCGTCTACATGGAGAAGATCGAGCAGCACCAGAAAGACAGCAAGGAGGCCCAGGCGAAGAAGGCCGGGGCCGACACGCAGTTTGCCGTGGAAAAAGCCAGGCTCGACGCGGAGCAGGCCGCCCTGACCGCGGAATTATCCGAGCTGGAGCAGAAGCACAAGGAGATCGCGGTCACCGTCGAGAAGGGATTGCTGGCCCGGTACACCAAGCTCAAGGCGTCCCGAAGGGATCAGGCGCTGGCGCCGGTCCGCAACGGCATCTGCTTCGGCTGCAAGCTGCAATTGCCGCCCCAGCTCGTCGCGGAGGTGCGGCGGTCGGATGTGATCCTGACCTGCAACCATTGCCACCGGATTCTGTATTGGGAAGGGGAGCCGGTCACGGAGCCGGCGACCGCGACTTCTTCGAAGCACGCGGAGGATGAAGCGGGCGAGACCGTTTAAGCCTCTTCCGTTTTCCCCAGCACCGATTTCGTCGTTTTGAAGTGCAGCTTGGCGACCGTCCCGAGCTTCGCTTCGCCGTGCTTTTTCACCACCATCCTTGCCGCGAGCTCGACGTTGGTGGCGCCCTTCGGCAACGCCGTGCCGACTTCGTCCGACAGCCGCTTCAGCCGGTAGAGAAATTCAGCCCGGGCCAGGATTGACGCGGCGGCGACGGCGAGATCTTCCTCGGCCTTCGTCCGCTGCACGAGCTGGATTTTTTTGCCCTTCTCCAGGAGGGCGTTCAGCACGAAGCGCTCGTCGCCGAACTGGTCGGCAATCGCCAGGGGGCAGTCCACCTGTTCGAGCAGATTTTCGAGCGCCCGCGCATGGCCCCAGGCCAGGAGACGGTTGAGATTCCTGAATTTGGGGTAGAGCTCGTTGTATTTCTGCGGGCCGATGGCGACGAGGCTGTGCTTGCAGACCTGGCGCAGGTCGCGGGCGATCTCGATTACGCGCCCGTCGGAGATTTTCTTGCTGTCCCGGACCTCCATGAGCCTGAGCTCCGGCTCGATCTCCGGCGTGACGTGCACGGCGGCAATGACGAGGGGGCCGAAATAATCGCCTTTACCCGATTCGTCGATGCCGATGCGGCTCTGGTGATCGGTGGAAGTTGCAGAGGCCACGGTAGAGCCGCACTGTAACAAACGGTGTGCAGACGGTCAATTCGCTTGCCTGCACGTCGAGTCATGGTTATACTGACGCTGCGCGTTGGAGATGGCCGGATGGTCGCCGGCCGCAAGGCTGGAGGAAAGTCCGGACTCCGAGGGCAGGGCGCTGGGTAACTCCCAGGCGGAGCGATCCGACACAAGCGCAACAGAGAGCAAACCGCCGATGGCCAGGGCAACCTGGATCAGGCAAGGGTGAAACGGTGGGGTAAGAGCCCACCGCGTTCGTGGCGACACGGACGGCACGGCAAGCGTCGCCCGGAGCAAGACCAAATAGGGGGACATCCGAGGCTCAACCATATGGGAGTCTCGGACCGGCCGGCCCGGCCGAGTCCTCGGGTAGGTCGCACGAGGCCCGGGGTAACCCGAGCCCCAGAGAAATGATCATCCCCGCCGGAGCGTTGAGCGAAGGCGGGACAGAATCCGGCTTATAGGCTGTCTCCACCGCGCTTTTTTAACAGCCCGCCGGAAGTCGCCTTCCGTCACTTTCCCCGCAAATGTTTCCCGGCCGTCGATCAGCACGACCGGCACGCGGTCGCCGTAGCGGGCGGCCAAGTCGGCCTGTTCATCGATATTCCTGCGCGTGAGGGTAAAGGGGACCTCGGCTTGCACCTGCCGGGCCATGCGCTCGACGACGTCGCAGAGGTGGCACTCGTGCCGGGAGAGGATGGTGACTTCAACCATGGTCAAATGCGTTCATCTTGCCGCAATACGGCGGAATCTGTTGACTTATTTCAGACGGCGATGTTAGTATCACCTACTCTATCCCATTGTTTTCTGGAAAGAATTTTCTGTTTAGGCGTGAGGGCTGACCGATGAAGCTCACCGGCGCAGAGATATTCCTGGAGTCCCTCAAGAAAGAGGGTGTCAAGACGATTTTTGCCCTGCCGGGCGGAGTCGTCCTGAAGATTTTTGACATCCTGCATCAGCAGAAGGACATCCAGGTCATTTTGACCCGCCATGAGCAGGGCGCCGGCCACATGGCCGAGGGCTATGCCAAGGCGACCGGCAAGGCCGGCGTGGCGCTCGTGACCTCCGGCCCCGGCATGACCAACGTCATCACGGCGCTGGCCGATGCCTACATGGACTCCGTGCCGCTGGTCTGCTTTTCCGGCCAGGTGCCGACCAGCCTGATCGGCAACGACGCGTTCCAGGAGGCCGACAACATCGGCTTGAGCCGTCCCTGCACGAAATACAATTTCCTCGTGAAGGATGTCAACGACCTCGCGATGACGATCAAGGAAGCGTTCTACGTCGCGACGACCGGCCGGCCCGGCCCGGTGCTCGTGGACATTCCCAAAGACGTGTCGATGAACAAGACCGACTTCAAGTACCCGGCCTCCGTCTCGATCCGCGGCTACAACCCTACCTACGAGGGGAACAAGTGGCAGATCAAGCAGGCCGCGGAGCTGATCGCCAAGGCGAAGAAGCCGGTGCTCTACGTCGGCGGCGGCGTGGTCTTCTCCGGCGCGTCCGCGGAGCTCATCGAGCTGGCTGAAATGACCAACATCCCCGTGGATATGACGCTGATGGCGTTGGGCGGGTTCCCCGGCGAGCATCCGCTGTCCATGGGCATGATGGGCATGCACGGCACCTACTGGGCCAACATGGCGGTCCATTACTCCGATCTCGTGATCGCTGTCGGCGCCCGGTTCGACGACCGCGTGACGGGCAAGGTGTCGGAATTCTGCCCGCACGCGAAGGTCATTCACATCGACATCGACCCGACCTCGATCCGGAAGAACGTCAACGTGGATATCCCGATCGTGGGCGACTGTAAGATTGTGCTCCGCGAGCTGATCCAGGCGTTGCGCGCCACGGTCAACGGCGAGCAGAAGGAATTGCGGAAGCCCTGGTGGGACCAGATCAACGACTGGAAGCGGGCCCACCCGCTCGCCTACGAGCAGGATCCGAACGGTGCCATCAAGCCGCAGCACGTGATCAAACGGCTCTACGAGCTGACCAAGGACCGCGACCCGATCGTCTCGACCGACGTCGGCCAGCACCAGATGTGGACGGCGCAGTATTTCAAGCTGGCCCAGCCGAACCGCTGGCTCACGTCCGGCGGGCTCGGCACCATGGGCTTCGGGTTTCCGGCCGCGATGGGCGCGCAGGCGGCGTTCCCGGACAGGCTGGTGCTCTGCGTCGCCGGCGACGGCAGCGTGCAGATGAATACGCAGGAACTGGCCACGGCGGTGGTGAATAAGCTGCCGGTGAAGGTGATCGTCATCAATAACGGTTTCCACGGCATGGTCCGCCAGTGGCAGGACCTCTTCTACGAGGGCCGCTACGCCTCCAGCTACCTCGACGTCTATCCGGACTTCGTGAAGCTGGCCGAGGCCTACGGCGCGGTCGGGCTGCGCGCGACCAAGGTGTCGGAGCTGGACGGCGCGATCAATGAGGCCATCTCGATCAACAGGCCGGTGTTTCTGGACGTGCCGGTGGACCAGTACGAGAACTGTTACCCGATGATTCCGGCCGGCGGCTGCAACCACGAGATGATCCTGGCCGATCCGCCGGAGCTCAAGAAGAAGCAGAAGGCCGGCGCGCCCACGCCCGTGGCCGGCGAGGACAAGGACACGATCCTGACGGCCTAACTGCGGTGATGAGTAACGAGTGACGAGTAAACAGGTCGGCAGATTGACGGGGTTCACGACTTTTAACCCATTACTCATCACTGATTACTCGTAACTGGATATTGCATGGAACACATCATCTCCGTCACGGTCGAGAACAAATTCGGCGTGCTCTCGCGGGTGGCCGGCCTGTTCAGCGGGCGCGGCTTCAACATCGAGAGCCTCTCGGTGGCGCCCTCGCTCGATCCGTCCACGTCCATGATGACCATCGTCACGTCCGGAGACGACCGGATCATCGAGCAGATCGTCAAGCAGTTGAACAAGCTGATTGACGTCATCAAGGTCGTGGATCTCAACGAGAACGAGTTCGTCGAGCGGGAAACGGCGCTGATCAAGGTGCACACGAAGCCGGAGGACCGGGCCGAGGCCCTGCGCATCGCGGACATCTTCCGCGCGAACATCATCGATTCGACGCCCGGCACCTACACGATCGAAGTGACGGGCAGCGTCCGGAAGATCGAGGCGATCATCAACCTCCTGCAGCCGCTCGGCATCAAGGAGCTGATCAGAACCGGCCGCGTGGCCATCGCGCGGGAGCCGATCCGGCCGGCCGTCGCGCAGCCGAAGCGGGTCGCCAAAGAGTAGCGGGTTTCCAGCCTGCCGGTGCAGCCCAGGCACATTTTTACGTGAGGAGCGAACGATGAAGGTCTATTACGACAAGGATGCCGATTTACAGCAGATCAAGGGCAGGAAAGTCGCCATCATCGGCTACGGCAGCCAGGGGCACGCGCACGCGCTGAACCTGAAGGAGAGCGGCGTCTCCGTCGTCGTCGGCCTCCGCGAAGGAAGCTCGTGGCGGAAGGCCGAGCAGAGCGGGTTGAAAGTGATGCCGGTGGCCGACGCGGTGAAGGCGGCTGATGTCGTCATGATCCTGGCGCCGGACGAGGCGCAGGCGGCCATCTACCGCCAGTCCATCGCGCCCAATTTGAAGGACGGCGCCTACCTGGCGTTCGGGCACGGCTTCAACATCCATTTCGGCCAGATCGTTCCGCCGGCCGGCGTCAACGTGTTCATGGTGGCGCCGAAAGGCCCCGGGCACCTCGTCCGGTCGGAATACACGAAAGGCAGCGGCGTGCCGTGCCTGCTCGCGATCCATCAGGACCCGAGCGGGAACACCCGCAAGGTCGGCCTGGCCTATGCCAGCGCGATCGGAGGCGGCCGGGCCGGCGTGATCGAGACGAACTTCCGCGAGGAAACGGAGACCGACCTCTTTGGCGAGCAGGTGGTGCTCTGCGGCGGGCTGACGTCGCTGATCCAGGCTGGCTATGAGACGCTGGTCGAAGCGGGCTATTCGCCCGAGATGGCCTATTTCGAGTGCCTGCACGAGGTGAAGCTGATCGTGGACCTGATCTACGAGGGCGGCATCGCGAACATGCGCTACTCGATCAGCACGACCGCGAAGTACGGCGACGTGACGCGCGGGCCGCGGATCGTCACGGACAAGACGAAGCAGGAGATGAAGCGCATCCTGAAAGAGATTCAGAGCGGCCAGTTTGCCAAGGAGTGGGTGCTGGAGAACCAGGCGAATCGCCCGGTCTACAACGCGCTGCTCAAGAAGGGCGAGGCCCATCCGATTGAGGAAGTCGGCGCCAAGCTGCGGGCGATGATGCCGTGGCTGAAGAGCGGCAAGCTGGTCGACAAGAATAAGAACTGATCACGTGTCTGATCGCGCAGCCGGCATACCGATCGTCAAGGAAGGGCTTCCGTTCGTGGCCGCCGCCGGCACGCCGGCCGTGGCGGCGGGGGTGCTGGGGTGGACGGGCATCGCCGCCGCCTTTGGCGCGGTGGCGCTGTTCACCGCCTGGTTCTTCCGGAACCCGAGGCGGTCGGCGCCGAAGTCCGATCGGGCGGTGGTGGCGCCGGGAGACGGCAAGATCGTCGAGATCTGCGAAGAGCCCGAGCCGCGCTTTCTCAAAGACAAGAGCGTGCGGATCAGCATCTTCCTGAATATTTTCGACGTGCACGTGAACCGGATTCCATGCGACGGGACGGTGGAGCAGGTGACCTACCAACCTGGCCGGTTTCTCGTCGCCAGCCGGCCGGAGGCGACGTTGCAGAACGAGCAGAATGCGCTGGTGATCCGGGCGGCGCAGGGAGCCAAGGTCCTCTGCGTCCAGATCGCCGGGCTGCTTGCGCGCCGGATCGTCTGCTGGGTCGCGCCGGGCGAAGCGGTGGCATGCGGCGAGCGGTTCGGCTTGATCCGGTTCGGATCGAGGATGGACGTGTATCTGCCCGTGGGCACCAAGTTGAACGTCAACGTGGGCGATCATGTCAAGGGCGGCGAAACATTACTGGGAGAGCTGACATGCGCGGAACGTGGGTGAAGGAACCGAAGCGGCGGCGGGCCGTCTATCTGATTCCCAATCTGCTGACAACCGGCAACCTGTTCAGCGGGCTGTTCGCGATTCTCGCGGTGTTCAAGGGCCATTACATCGCGGCGGCGGTCGCGATTCTCGTCGCGCTGGTCTTCGACATGCTCGACGGGAAATCGGCCCGGTGGACGAACAGCACCAGCCAGTTCGGCGTCGAGTACGACTCGCTGGCGGATCTGGTGGCGTTCGGCGTGGCGCCGGGGCTGCTGATGTACGGCTGGGCGCTCAGCGTGTACGACATGCTCGGACCTGCCGTCATGTTCGCGTTCGTGGCCTGCGGGGCGCTGCGGCTGGCCCGGTTCAACGTGACGGCCGCCACGAGCGAGAGCAAGTACTTCACCGGCCTGCCGATTCCGGCCGCCGCGAGCGTGGTGGCGACGCTGGTGATTTTCGAGCATCACGCCAGCCTGCTCGGGATTGCCAGCCAGCCCGTGCCGGCGCTCGTGCTGACGCTCACGCTGGCGTTCTTGATGGTCAGCACGGTCAAGTACCGGAGCTTCAAGGATCTCAAGTTCAGCGGCCGGGCGCATTTCGACAATCTGGTCCTGGCGATCCTGATGTTGATGCTGGTCATCGCCTGGCCGCAGGTGATGCTCTTTGTCGTGTTCGCGTGTTATGCTGTGTCCGGCCCGATTGAAAAGGGCGCGAGCCTGCTGCTGAAGCCGTTCGTGAAACGGCCGGCGGAGCAGCAGCCGGTGCTGGAGACGAAAGAATAAAGTTTTGGCGAGGAAGAGGAATAGTAAGCGACAGCACAGATCCAAGAGAGCCGGCGGGTGGTGCGAGCCGGTACTGTGCATCGCCGAACTGGCCTCGGAGCCGGATCCGTGAACCGAGAGTAAGGGATCCCGCGTGACCCCCGACACGGGTCGAATGAAGGGTGACTGGACTTCACGAGAGGAGTCCGGCGCTGAATCAGGGTGGTACCACGGAGCGCTGTAAAGCCTTCGTCCCTGGCACGCAAGCCTTGGGAGAAGGCTTTTTTGTTTGCCGTGTCTTGTGGGAACCATTTTGAGGAGGGGTGAGCCATGACGCGCATGATTCGCATCTTTGATACGACCTTACGGGACGGGGAACAGTCGCCGGGGGCGAGCATGAACCTGGAAGAGAAGGTCGTGATCGCCAAGCAACTGGCCCGCCTGGGCGTCGACATCATCGAGGCGGGGTTCGCCTTCAGCTCGCCCGGTGATTTCGAGGCGGTGCGGCAGATCGCCCAGCAGGTCGAGGGGCCGACGATCTGCAGCCTGGCGCGCGCGCGTCCGGAGGACATCGACCGCGCCTGGGAGGCGCTCAAGGGAGCGCCCAAGGTCCGGATTCACACGTTTTTGTCCACGTCGGACATCCATTTGAAGCACCAGTTTCGCATGACACGCAAGGAGGCGCTCAAGCGGGCGGTCGAGATGGTGCAGCGGGCCCGCGGCTACGTGCAGGACGTCGAGTTTTCTCCGATGGACGCGAGCCGCTCGGACGTCACTTATTTGTGCGAGGTGCTGGAGGCCGTCATTGCGGCAGGGGCCGGCACCGTCAATATCCCGGACACAGTCGGGTATGCGACACCGCAGGAGTTCGGCCAGTTGATCGGCACGATCCGGAAGAAGGTCGGGAACAGCAGGAAGGCCGTGATCTCGGTCCATTGCCACAACGATCTCGGTCTCGCGGTGGCCAATTCGCTGGCGGCGATCGCGGCGGGCGCGGGGCAGGTGGAATGCACGGTAAACGGCATCGGCGAGCGGGCGGGCAACGCCTCCATGGAGGAAATCGTCATGGGGCTCCGAACCCGCAAGGACTTTTACAAGGCCGATACGAAGATCCGGACCGAGGAGATTTCCAAGGCGAGCCGGCTGGTCAGCAAGATCACCGGCATGGTCGTGCAGCCGAACAAGGCGATCGTGGGCGCCAACGCCTTCGCGCACACGTCCGGCATCCATCAGGACGGTCTGCTGAAGGAGAAGAGCACCTACGAGATCATGCGGCCCGAGTCCATCGGCCTGGGGCAGATGCAGCTCGTCATGGGGAAGCTCTCGGGGCGCCACGCATTCCGGCAGCGGCTGGAAGAGCTGGGCTATACGCTCACGGACGAGGAAATCAACCAGGCCTTCGAGCGGTTCAAGCGGCTGGCCGACCAGAAGAAGGAAATTTTCGAGGAGGACCTGGAGGCGATCATCTCCGAGCAGATCCGCCGGATTCCGGAGCGGTACGTCTTGAAGACGCTGTTCGTGCAGAGCGGCACCGGTCAGGTGCCGACGGCCACCGTGGAGCTGGACCTCGACGGCCGCGCGATGAAACAGACGGGCACGGGCGACGGGCCGGTGGACGCGGCCTATCGCACCATCGCGGCCATGACCGGCACCAAGAGCCGGCTGCTCCAGTACGTCGTCAAGGCGATCACGGGCGGCACCGACGCGCAGGGGGAGGTGTCCGTGCGCGTGGAGGACGCCGGCAAGACGGCCAGCGGCAACGGCGCCGACACTGATATCATCGTGGCATCCGCCAAGGCCTATCTGAACGCGCTCAACAAGCTGGCCTACTGGGCGTCGAAAAATCAGGATCCGAGCCAGAAGATCGGCCTCGTGTAACTGGCGGATTTGTCACGATGGTGATCCGCCAGTTCGACGACGGCCGGGAATTTCTGGCCGGCGATCACACGCTTCTCCGCGAGCTGCTGCGTCCGGTCCCCGGTATCGTGGACGCGCGGTACAGCCTGGCGCAGGGCCGGCTGGAGCCGGGGGCCTCATCCAAACGCCACGTGCTGACTGCCTCGGAGGTCTACTACTTCCTCGCCGGCGAGGGGGACATGCACGTCGGCGGCGAGTCGGCGCCGGTCAGGAAGGGCACGGTCGTGTCGGTGCCGCCCGGCGCCGAGCAGTGGGTGCGCAACACGGGTCAGGAGGCGCTGGAATTTTTGTGCCTGGTCGATCCGGCGTGGACGCCGGACTGCGAACGAATCCTGGAATAGCCGTTCAGGAGGAGGGGCCGGACCGGCTGGTCCGCCGCTCCGGCCTGATATACATGAACGTGAGCGCGACGATCAGGGCGAACAGCAAGTAGACGATCATGAAGACCCGTTCCGGCAGGTCATAGTAGAGCAGGCGGCTGACCCATCGCTGGATGAAACTGGCCTGTGGCTGGCCGCCCTGCCGCAGGGCATCTTCCAACACGGTCAGCGGGCAGAGGACTCCGACCAGGCTTTCCGCGGCGACGAAGCCGATGGCGCCGAGGTGGGCGGCGCGGAACCAGAAATTGCGGATCCAGGCCCACTGGAGCACGGCCCCGATCCAAATCACCGCCAGCCCGCCGACCACGAAGGTGACGAACAGGAAATGCGTGACGAGAACGAGGTCCGCAAAGAGCGCCATGTTGACATTCAGTCTAGGCGCAAGTATGAGGGGGCGGCAAGTGCGTGCGCTGAATTCAACCGAAGGAACAGGTAGCCGATGAAAGCGACGATTGCAGTCCTGGCTGGAGATGGAGTCGGGCAGGAAATCGTGCCGGAGGCGGTGAAGGTCCTCAAGGCGGTGGGGGAGCGGTTCCACCACACCTTCGAGTTCACCGACGCGCCGGTGGGCGGCCAGGCGATCGACAAGACCGGCGTGCCGCTGCCGCCGGAGACGCTCGCGCTGGCCAAGCGGAGCGACGCGGTGCTGCTGGGCGCGGTCGGAGGGCCCAAGTGGGAGGGCCTGGACTATGGCATCAGGCCGGAGCGGGCGCTGCTGGGCCTGCGCGAGCAGCTCGGGCTCTTTGCCAATCTGCGTCCCGCGAAACTCTACCCGATGCTGGCCGATGCGTCGACGCTCAAGCGGGAGGTCGTCGAGGGGATCGACATCCTGGTGGTGCGCGAGCTGACGGGCGGCATCTATTTCGGCAAGCCGAAGGGCATCGAGAAGATCCCGGGCGGCGAGCGGGGCGTCAACACCGAGGTCTATACGACCGAGGAGATCCGGCGCATCGCGATCGTAGCCTTCGAGGCGGCGCGGAAGCGGCGGAAAAAAGTGATGTCCGTGGACAAGGCCAACGTGCTCGAATCGTCCGAGCTCTGGCGCCGCGTGGTGATCGAGGTCCATACGCAATATCCGGACGTCGAATTGAGCCACATGTACGTGGACAACTGCGCGATGCAATTGGTCCGCAACCCCAAACAGTTCGACGTGATCGTGACCACCAACATGTTCGGCGACATCCTGAGCGACGAGGCGGCGATGCTGACCGGCTCGATCGGCATGCTGCCGTCCGCCAGCGTCGGCGCGAGGACCGGCATGTACGAGCCGATCCACGGCAGCGCACCCGATATCGCCGGGAAGAACATTGCGAATCCCATCGCCACCATCGCGTCGGCGGCCATGATGCTGTCCTATGCATTCAAGCTGGATAAGGAGGCGGAGGCGATCGAGCGGGCGGTCGTGGCCACGCTGGAGCAGGGCTGCCGGACGAAGGAAATCCACACGCCCGGTTTGAAGCTGGTCGGCACGAAAGAGATGGGCGACGCAATCTTGAAAAACCTGAAGGGCTGAACGTGTTGGCTTCGCGGTCGGTCGCAATTCCTTCGGGGTGCATCGGAACCCTTGCCGGCAACGGCGAGCCGGGCCATGCCGGCGACAACGGTCCGGCCTGCGAGGCCCGCCTGAACGAGCCGAAAGGCCTGGCGCTGGACGGCAGGGGGAACCTCTATATTGCCGACGCCGAAAACCACGTGATTCGGAAGGTGGATCTCGCGAGCGGCCTGATCACGACAGTCGCCGGCCGTCCGGAGAAAGGCAACGGGGCGGGCGGGCCGGCCGGGTCCCACGCGCCGGCGGAAGAGGAAGACCCCTTTGCCGATCCGCCCGCCTCGAAATCTGAGAAGTTCGTGCAATTGTCCGATTTGAGCGGGACGGTCCGCTATGTCGTCGGCTCGGGCAAGGCCGGGCGGTTCGGCGGCGACGGCGGCCCGGCCACGCAGGCCACGCTGAATTTTCCCGGCGCCGTGGCGGTGGACGGACGGGGGAACCTCTACATCGCCGACACGATGAACCACCGCATCCGGAAGGTGGACGTGGCGACGGGCGTGATCGCGACGATCGCCGGCACCGGTCAGCACCGCTGCTCGGGGGACGGCGGCCCGGCGACGGCGGCGGCCCTGAATGAGCCGGCGGCCCTCGCGGTGGACGATCGCGGGAATCTCTACATCGCCGATCAGAGCAATAACCGGGTGCGGAAGGTGGATCTGAACAGCGGCACGATCACCACCGTGGCTGGCACCGGCGAGACGGGCTATACGGGCGACGGAATGCCGGCGGCCGAAGCCGGTTTATCGGGGCCCAGCGGGTTGGCCATCGGCCAGGACGGCGCGCTCTACATCGCCGACACGTTCAGCGGCCGCATCCGCCGCATCGATCCGGAGACGGGATTGATCGGCACGGTGGCCGGCGACGGAGGCGAGTACCGGTTCTCCGGCCTGCCCAACGAATTTTCGACCAGCCTGTCGCGTCCCTACGGGATCGCGCTCGATGGAGCCGGCAATCTGCTGATCACGGATTCCGACAGCCATCTGATCCGGCGCTGGGACCGGAAGAAAAAAATCATCACCCGCATGGCCGGGAGCGGCCAGGCGCGGTTCGGGGGCGACGGCGGGAATCCGCTCAACGGGAGCCTGAACTATCCCTTCGGGGTAGTGGTGGATAGAGCCGGGAACGTGTATATTGCTGATACGTTTAACCATCGGATTCGGATGATCGCAGCGTGAGCGTCATGAAGAAGAAACCAGCCTATACCGTGGCTGTCGTCGGGGCGACCGGCGCGGTCGGCAGCGAAATGATCGAGGTGCTCGAGGAGCGGAAGTTCCCGGTGGACAGGCTCGTCCCTCTGGCCTCGTCGCGCTCGGCCGGTGGCACGGTCTCGTTCCACGGGCAGGACATTCCCATCCAGGCGCTCCAGAAGGACTCGTTTGAAGGGGTGGATCTCGCCCTCTTCTCAGCCGGGACCGACGTGAGCCGGGAATATGCGCCGATTGCGGCCAAGGCCGGCACGGTGGTGATCGACAACAGCGCGGCCTGGCGCATGGACAAGGAGGTGCCGCTCGTCGTACCGGAGGTCAACCCGCACGATGCGTCCACGCACAAGGGCATCATCGCCAACCCCAACTGCTCGACGATCCAGATGGTCGTGGCCCTCAAGCCGCTGCACGATGCGGCGCGCATCCGGCGCGTCGTGGTGACGACGTTTCAGTCCGTCTCCGGCACGGGCAAGGAGGCGATGGACGAGCTGATGGACGAGTCCAGGGATCTCCTGAGCTTCAAGGAGCCGGCGCCCAAGGTCTATCCGTATCAGATCGCGTTCAACTGCCTGCCGCACATCGACGAGTTTCTGCCGAGCGGGTATACCAAAGAAGAAATGAAGATGTTGAACGAGACCAGGAAAATCATGGGCGACCAGACGATCCAGGTGACGGCGACCACGGTGCGGGTGCCGGTCTATGTCGGCCACTCCGAGGCGGTCAACATCGAGACCGAGAAGAAACTGTCGGCTAACGAAGCGCGGGCCATCCTCTCGGCCGCACCAGGCGTGCTGGTCTACGACGACCCGGCCCACAAGATTTACCCGATGCCGCTGGACGCGGCCGGCAAGGATGAGGTCTACGTCGGCCGGATCAGGGAAGACGAGTCCATCCAGAACGGGCTCAACCTCTGGGTGGTGGCCGACAATCTGAGGAAGGGCGCGGCGCTCAACGCCGTGCAGATCGCCGAGCTGCTGATCACGTGATGCTCCATGCCTGAGTGGGACGGGCTGGGCAAAGCCTTGATGGTCACGGGAGGCCTCCTGGCGCTGGCCGGGCTGGTGGTCCTCCTGGTCGAAAAGGGTGTTGGCTCCGGCGGGCCGTGGAGCGAATGGTTTGGATGGTTTGGCAGGCTGCCCGGCGACATTTCCATCAAGCGGGACGGCTTCAGTTTTTACTTTCCGCTGACCACGGGCATTTTGATCAGTATCGTGCTGAGCCTGCTGGTTTATTTCCTGTCGAAACGGTGACCATGCCGGCTGTCCGTGCCTTCTTGGTCGCGCTCGTCCTCCTGCTCCTTCCGGCTTCAAGTTTTGCCGACGATCTGATCCGGGTGCTGCTCATTCAGGATGCCCAGAAGCTGGAGGTGTCCGCGGCCGGCGGCCTGACCGTCAGGCTGCCGAGCGGCGAGACGCGCGCCTTCGCGGAATCGGTCGTCGTCAGACCCTCAACAGGCGGCATGACCGTGAACGGCGAACCGGTGGCGGGCGAGTCGGTCATGATCAGGAGCCGCAACGGCGATCTGACGGTCAGGAACGGGGGTAACGGGGTCGGCGAGCAGAAACCGCTGGTCGTCACCGGCACCCTCAAGATATTGGCTCGCGGCGGGGTCTTGCTGCTCGTGAACGAGGTGGACCTGGAGGAATACACCAAGGGCGTCGTGCCGGCCGAAATGTCGCCGTCCTGGCATCCGGAGGCGCTCAAGGCCCAGGCGGTCGTCGCGCGGACCTACGCCCTGTATCAACGGACGCTGAACGCATCGCGCGAATATGATCTCGTCGCGACGGTGCAGGACCAGGTCTATCAAGGACGCCAGGGGATCGATCAGCGCGTCCAGCAGGCGGTGGAGTCCACGCGCGGCCTCGCGGTGGCTTACCAGAACGCCCCGATCTACGCCGCCTTTTCCTCCACGGCAGCCGGCCCGACGGAAGATGCCGTGAACGTCTGGTCGAAGGATCTGCCGTATCTCAAAGGCGTGGATTGCCCCTTCGACGAGAACGCGCCGCGCTATCAGTGGCGCGCCGCGCTGAAACCATCGGACTTGGAAGCAACCTTCCGCCGGCAGGGTGTGGACGTGGGCGCGATCGCCAGCCTGACGCCCTTCGCGTACAGCAGGGCCGGGCGGGTGACGAAGCTCAGGATTCTCCACTCGCGCGGCGAGCTGATCCTGCGCGGCGAGGATTTCCGCCGGCTGATCGGCTATTCGGTCATCCCCAGCACCCAGTTCGACGTGGACACCATGGGATGGGAAATCGTCCTGTCCGGCCGGGGCGCCGGCCATGCGGTCGGCCTCTGCCAGTGGGGGGCGAAGGAGATGGCGGAGCACGGCTATTCCTACGCGACCATCCTGGCCTATTATTTTCCGGGCACCGAGCTGAAGCGCACCTCGTCTTTGTTCCGCTAATGCTCCTTTCCGAGTTTGATTTTCCGTTCGACCCCTCGCTCATTGCCGACCGTCCCGTCGAGCCGCGCGATCAGGCGCGTCTCCTGGCGCTGCCGCGTGACGGCGGTTCCTGCGCGCATCGTCGTGTTGCGGATTTGCCCCAGTTGCTCAACGCCAAAGATCTGATCATCGTGAACGATACGAAAGTCCTGCCGGCCCGGCTCACCGGACGCAAGCAGCCCGGTGGCGGGCATCTGGAACTGGTGCTCGTCAAGTCGCTCGATTCGGACCGGTGGGAAGTTCTCTGCAAGGGCTCAATTAAGGTAGGCCAGGTGATCGAGCTGGACGGCGACGCCACCGCAACGGTGGCGGAGCAGGAAGCAGGCCGCGTCGTCATGACGTTTTCCTCGTCCGTGCCAGCGCTCCTGGAGAAGGTTGGCCGGATGCCCCTGCCTCCCTATATTAAGCGCGATCCTACTGAACAGGACCGGGTCTGGTACCAGACGCTGTTTGCGCGAAAGGACGGCGCCATTGCCGCACCGACCGCCGGGCTCCATTTTACGGATCGGCTGCTTGCAGCGTTGCGGAACAAGGGCATACACACGGCGACCGTCACCCTGCATGTCGGGCCTGCGACGTTCCGGCCGGTGACGGCCGAGTTGATTGACGAGCACCGGATGGGCACCGAGTGGGCGGAGCTTCCGCTTCACACGGCGACAGCCATCAATGAGACCAGGAAGGCGGGAGGGCGGGTGGTCGCGGTCGGGACGACCGTCGTCCGGACGCTGGAGGCTGCCGCCTCCGCCGATGGGACCGTGCAGCCGACGCGAGGTGACGTCGGGCTCTTCATCACGCCGGGCTACAAGTTCAAGGTCGTGGACGTCCTGATGACGAATTTCCACCTGCCAAGAACGACGCTGTTGATGCTGGTGTCGGCCTTCGCCGGGTTGGAATCCCTGCGGGCTGCGTATCAGGAGGCGGTCAAGGAGAAATACCGGTTTTATTCGTACGGCGACGCGATGCTGATCGTGTAACGGATGCTGAAAAAAGCCCCCAACTTCGTTCTCGGTCGTCCGTCTCCCTGCGACGTACATGATAAAGTACGCCTCAGTCGCCGGTCTCCCTGCGGCCTCGTTGGCTGGCCTTTTTGAGCATCCTGAAGGGCGGAACCGCTATAGATGGATGGTCCACTGCTGTTCGGATACTAAGGCAATGGGCATTCCCTTCTGGGCTAGTTCTACCGCATGTTCGATCTTGCGTCCGTGAGTTGAGTGGACCCAATCCGTGCTGCCCAGTGTTCCTATGACGAGGTAATGAGTTTGCTGTGTGACATTGTCTAGGACAAGTCCGCCACGTTCTCTAACAGCTAATTGGCAGGCCTGCCGGGTGCCAAAGTAAAATTTTCCAGTAAAGCAAAATACATGATCGGGGAAAACGATAGCAGGGGCAGGTTTTGTTAAGGGAAGAGATATGGAGAAGTTTTGGCCAATGTTGTTCTGCTTTCCGCCAGCCGCAATTTCATTGAGTAGAGTAAAAAGTTCTGTCCTTTCATCTGCATCAATTCGTTGGTCGGCGAGCATGGAATCGATGCGCGCCATTAGTACATTCGCTGGCCAACAATTTTCGATCTGGCGAGTTGCTTTCAGCCAAGCAATGAGTGCAGATGTCTCTTTTTCATTGAGTATTTTGTCTGCCACGAGGCCTTTACACAGGCCCATCAGTTCATCTAGGGACCGTTCGGCCAAACGTTTCTGGTTCCACTGCTTGGGCTTGGGCGGGCCATCGTCATTAAGAGCCCCGCCTCCTTTAAGAATGTAAAATTTGTCCGCCATCACAGCACTCCAGAGTGCGAAGCACCGGAGGAGGTTAGAACCAGATGATCCGGCCGTGTGATTTGATCCGAACCCGACTTGTGGAGGAATCACCATTTTCTTGCGAGGCGGTCGCAAGAGCTTTACCGAGTGCGCTCTCAACCTCTGATTCTGAGATTTGCTTGATTAGATAGAAACAGGCAAAGCGAAGAGTTGGAGCAAAAGGTCTGTGACCATCGTTCAAGATAGTGCTGGGAGGAAGATCAATCCACGCGCCACCCAATCCGGCCCAAGCCCGTTCTGTCTTCTCTCGTTTGGTTCGGTAGAGGGGCATTGCCGAATCCCATGGCAAGCCGAAACAGACTGTACAATTCAGCTTTCGTTCCAAGACCGCTGACCGAAGCGCAGGAGCCCAATCAGGTGATGATTTACTGAAAAATTCAGTGACCAATATTGGAGGTTTGGGCCAAGGCGGTGCCTCTAAGGCCATTGTGTCACCAGTCCACAGGCAACGATATATATTTCCGAGGGTAGTGCGGATGGTGCGTGAAGTTTCGTCGGGATAGGATCGCAATACCACGGTTGCAGGAGCTGACCAGTTGCGAGCGAAAGTAGGGGCTGAGGGCGTGGTTGTTTGTTCTCGCTCAGGCTCCAAGACTTGGATTGCTAAAAAGTGGTGTGATTTTGAAGTTGGTTCCCAAGCTTGGTAGGCCTGCGCTTGGGAGTAAAGCCAATCGCCGCGTCCAAATGCACAGGAACCTAATGCATCTAAAAAGGCTGATGGTACAGCCCAGTGAAACTCAGGAAGCAAGCGCAAGGGCTCATAAGTCATATGGCCTCACACTCCATTCGGGATGCTCAAAACGACCGTCCAGCAAGGCCGCAGCGAGCGAAAGGCCGAGGCGTACTTTTTTCGGTACGTTGAGGACTTGAGTGATGCGAGAACGACGCTGGAGGTCGTTTTCAGCATCCGTTACAGGAGTTCTTTTTTAATCTGCACGTTCACCTTCGCCCTCATCGCCTCCTTGAAGGCCGCCAGCGCGCGCTGCTGCTTCTGAAACAGCATGTTCTGCAGAATCCGGTCGTTGGCGGAGAGGCCGGCCAGCGGTTCGGCCGACGATTGCCGGGCCATAAGGGCTTTCACTTCCTCCAGCTCGGCCGGCGTCAGCGCGACGGAATCGATGATCACGGTCGCAGCCTTGTCTCCAAGCAAGCGCCCCGCGTATTCCGTTTCGAATTGTCCCGGCGTGAGGCGGTTGAAGGACAGCAGGCGCTTGTACAGCTCCGGGTCGAATTTGCCGTTCTGGTGGAAATCCTTGACCCGCATGATCGCGTCCCGCAGTTCGGCGGGCGTGACGGTGATCCCCATGTCCTCTGCCGCCAGGCGCCAGATTTTTTCTTCGACCATCTGCTCGACGGCGATCTCTTTGAGCACCTCGTCCTTGACCAGGTCCGGCATCTTTTGCTTCTTGCTGTACTCGTAGAGGTTTTTGTAGCGCCGCATGAACTCGTCCCGCGAAACCTTGAGCGGGCCGACCGTGGCGACGGCATCGGTCTGCGACTCGCCGTAGCCCCACCACCCCATGCCGACCACGAAGGTGATGGCGATGGTGGCCATGACGATTTTGAGAACCCAGGGATAGAGGAGATTGCCTTCCCGCAGCAGTTTGATCATAGTCCGTGGAATTCTACTGGCGCCCTGAGCGAAAGGCAAGTGGGAGTCAGCCGGACGCTTCGGAAAGCGGCATTTGTTATACCGGAGGAACTTTGCTATACTTTGCGGCCAGTTGCGAGGAGGTCGCTTGGCGGAGGAAGCGTGGGGATCCAACCCGTTGGGAAGCGGGGTCTATCCCAAAGCGCATGTCCTCAACCGGTTCATCGCCAAGGCGATCGACGGGATGCTGGTGGCCGCCGCCAGTCAGGTGATCGCGCCGGTCGGATGGATCTCGGGATTGGCCTATGCGCTGATCGCCGACGGGTTTCCCGGCGGGCAAAGCGTGGGCAAGCGGCTCATCGGGCTGCAGACCGTCATGCCGCGCACGAAGGAGTTTGCCGGATTCCGGGAATCCATTGTCCGCAACCTCCCGCTGGCCTTTGCGTACCTGATGGTCCCGGTGCCCTATGTCGGCTGGCTGCTGGCGGGCGTGATCGTGGTGTTCGAAGCGCTGCTGATGATCGGCAACGAGCAGGGCGTCCGACTGGGCGACGAAGTGGCAGGGACGCAAGTGTTAGATAGCGGGCAATTAGATTTTCAGGACTGAGTGAGATTCAGGGAGTAGTCAGTGGGATTCGTTTCGGAAATTCTCGGGTGGTTCTCCAACGACATTGCCATTGATCTCGGCACGGCGACGACGCTGGTGTACGTCCGTGGCAAGGGCATCGTGCTGAACGAGCCGTCCGTGGTGGCGGTGGAGAAGAAGACCGAAAAAGCGCTCGCGTTCGGCACGGAAGCCAAGAAGATGCTGGGCCGCACGCCGGGCAACATCACGGCGATCCGTCCGATGAAGGAGGGCGTGATCGCGGACTTCGAGATGGCCGAGCGCATGCTGCGCTATTTCATCAACAAGGCGCTCAACCGCAGCATGTTCGTGCGGCCCCGCATCATCATCGGCGTGCCGTCGCGCATCACGCAGGTCGAGCAGCGCGCCGTGCGCGATTCCGCCGAGCTGGCCGGCGCGCACGAAGTCTATCTGATCGAAGAGCCGGTCGCCGCCGCGATCGGGGCGGGGCTGCCGATCACGGAGCCGTCCGGCAACATGGTGGTGGACATCGGCGGCGGCACGACGGACATCGCGGTCATCTCGCTGGGCGGCATCGTTTACAGCGAGTCCGTGAAGGTGGCCGGCGACCGCATGGACGACGCCATTTCGAACTACATCAAGAAGAAATACAACCTCCTCATCGGGGAACATATGGCCGAGCACATCAAGCTCGAGATCGGCTCGGCCTACCCGTTCGAGGAGAAGAAGACCATGATGATTAAAGGGCGGGACCTGATTTCGGGGATTCCTCGCACGCTGGTGGTGGATGACACCGAAATCCGGGAAGCGCTCCAGGAGCCGATCGGCACGATCGTCAACGCGATCAAGGTGGCCCTGGAGAACACCCCCCCCGAGCTCGCTGGCGATATTATCGATCGCGGGATTGTGCTCACCGGAGGAGGCTCCCTGCTCAAGGGCCTCGACACCCGGCTCCGAGAAGAAACGAATCTGCCGATCATCACGGTGGATGATCCCCTCACGTCGGTCGTGTTGGGGGTCGGCAAGATCCTGGATGAACTGGATCTGCTTCGCAAAGTCTCGGTGATGTCCCAATACAGCAGCACTCGGTGAGGGGCTCATCCCGCCCAGGGATGGCCAATGTTTCGTTCGACATCCGGAACTAGGCGAGTGCTGCTCGCGTGCTGCGTGCTGCTGCTCTCGCTCGTCTTCGTCCTCCCCAAGCAAAGCCGGACGCTGCTCCAGGCCATCGGCCAGCCTCTCGCCGACGTCGTCGCCCTTCCGCTCGGCGCCCTGTCAACCGGGGACCGCCGCGTCGTGGACCTCTGGAACAGCTATATCACGCTGCGGAACGTGCAGGAGGAAAACCGGCAGCTTCGCCGTGAGATCGAGTTCCTGCGCGGCCAGGCGGCCGACTTGCGGGAGATGGCGGCGGCCAATCAGCGCCTGGGCGAGCTGCTCCGGTTCCAGGCCAGGACGCCGTCGCAGAGCGTGGCGGCGCGGGTGATCGGGCGCGATTCGTCCAACTGGTACCAGGGCGTGGTGCTGGACAAGGGCGAGCGTGACGGCATTCGCCCCGAGATGGGCGTGATGACCCTGACGGGCGCGGTGGGCCGCGTGGTGAAGAGCAGCGCGACCTCTTCCATCGTGCTGCTGCTGACCGATCCCAACAACGCGGTCACGTCCCTGGTGCAGCGCACGAGGGACGAGGGGATCATCGAGGGGACGCTCGGCGGCAAGGCGCGCATGAAGTACATCCCGCTGCTCTCGACGGTGCGCGTCGGCGATCCGGTGGTCACGTCGGGACTCATGGGAGGATTCCCCAAGGGCGTGCCGGTCGGCACGATCACCGGCATCCAGAAGGATGAGGGCGATCTCTTCCAGACGGCCGACGTGCAGCCGGAGGTGGATTTCACGAAGCTGGAAGAGGTGCTGGTGGTGACGGTCCCCCGTGGCGGCGTGGAGCCGGCGACCACGCTCCCGGTGGAGAAGAAAAAGCCATGAAGCCGTGGCTCTACGTCGGGCTCGCGGCGGGGTTGGTGCCGATTCAAACCACGCTGCTCGAGCACCTGAGCGTGGCGGGGATCCGTCCGGACTTGTGCCTGATCGCCGCTGCCTTGATCGGCTTTTTCGGCGGCCCTGTGGACGGCATGATGATGGGACTGCTGCTCGGGTTCGAGCAGGACCTGTTCTCGGCTGGCGACCTGGGGATCAATCTCGGCACCAAAGCCGCCATCGGCCTGCTGGCGGGGCTGGTGGGACGGTATGTCGCCCATGTGACGCCGGCCTCGGTGGCGCCCGTCATGCTGGGGCTGTCCGTGGGCTCCGGCCTGGCGTTCGTAGCCGCGGGAGCGGGCGGCGGGGAGACGCTGACGGCCATCCAGTCGGTGTTGCTGCCGCAGGCGTTGTTCGACACCCTGGTGGGCGTCGCGCTGTACTGGCTGCTGGCGGAGCGGTTCAAAAGAGATGATTCATTGGTATCGTGAAGTCATGAGCCTCACGAACGCAAGGCGGGCGGTATGAGCGCGAGGGGGGGCACACAGCACGACGAGCTGCGGGAGCTTCAGGAACGGCTGCTCCTGTTCAAAATCAGCCTGCTGATGGTGGTGGGCCTGCTGGCCATGCGCCTCTGGTATCTCCAGATCAACGAAGGCGCCTACTATCGGGACCTGTCCGAGAACAACCGCACGCGGGCGGTCGTGCTGGAGCCGGTGCGGGGGCTGATTTACGACCGCCAGGGCGTCCTGCTGGCCAACAACGTGCCCAGTTTCGGCCTCTACGTCAGCCTGGAGGACGTGAAGGACCGGAAGACGCTCATCCAGTCGCTGGTCACGCTGGTGGGGCTGGACGAAACGACGGTGCGCAAGAAGCTCTCCGAGCGCGGCAGCAAGCTGCTGCCCCGCAAGGTGAAGGACGGTCTCACACTGCGCGAGGCGGCGCTGATCGAATCGCACCGACTGGATCTGCCCGGCGTCACGGTGCGGGCGGAGTCACAGCGCAATTATCCGAACGGCGCGGCGGCGGCGCATCTGCTCGGGTACGTCGGCGAGGTGTCGTCGGAGCAGCTGGACAAGCCCGAGTCCGCTGAACTGCACCTGGGCAGCATCATCGGCCAGTACGGCGTCGAGAAAACCTACGACCGGTTCCTCCGCGGTCGCGCCGGGCAGAAGACGGTGGAAGTGGACGCGCTGGGCCACGAGAAACGGACGGTCGAGATCGACAAGCCGCAGGCCGGCGACGACCTCTATCTGACGATCGACGCCCGGTTGCAGACGCTGGCCGAGCAGTTGCTCGGCGAAGAGTTCGGCGCGATCGTCGCGATCGAAACCGGGACGGGCGACGTGCTGGCCATGGCGAGCCGGCCGGTGTTCGATCCGAACGTCCTCTCCCGCGAGCTGACTCCGAAACAATGGGAGAAAATCGTCCAGGACGAAGGGCACCCGCTGACCAATCGCGCGACGCAGGGACAGTATCCGCCCGGCTCGACGTTCAAGATCGTCGTCGCCGCGGCCGGTCTCGAGACGGGCAGCGTCAATACGGCCACCAAGGTCCGCTGCACGGGCGGCTTCCCGTTCGGCGGCCGCGTCTACCACGACTGGAAAGCGTTCGGTCACGGCGTCATGGACGTGGTGGATGCAATCGTGGATTCCTGCGACGTGTTTTTCTACACGATCGGCCAGCGGATGGGGATCGACACGATGGCGGCGTTCGCCGAGCGGTTCGGGCTCGGGCGCGAGACCGGCATCGAGCTGCCGTCGGAGCGCGCGGGCATCGTGCCGTCGACAGCCTGGAAGACCAGGGCGCGCAACGAGCCCTGGATGCCGGGCGAAACGGTCTCCGCCGCAATCGGGCAGGGATACACCACCGTGACACCGATGCAGATGGTGATGCTGATGGCGACCGTCGCCAACAACGGCGGCTCCTTCCGGCCGCGGATCGTGCGGGCGATCAAGGAGCGGGCGACCGGCCAGGTGCTGGAGCTCCCGTCGGTGCCGCGTCCGAGGCTGGCGCTGAAGCAGGAGACCTATGACCTGCTCCACGAATCCCTGGCCGGTGTGGTGACGAGAGGGACGGCGGGACGGGCCCGCTCGACGCTCGTGCAGATTGCGGGCAAGACGGGCACGGCGCAGACGGCGGCACTCAAGGACGACCGGAAGAAGGAGCATGAGATTCCGAAAAAGCTGCGCGACCATGCGTGGTTCGTGTCCTACGCGCCGGCGGACGAGCCGCGCATCGCCGTGGCAGTGCTGGTGGAAAACATGGGGCACGGAGGCTCGTGGGCCGCGCCGCTGGCCAAGCAGGTGATCGAAGCCTATGTGAAGCTACAGCCGGCCGAGCCGGTGACGGCCGACGCGGCGCCGTTCGACACGCCGCCGGTGGCGGTCGCGATGCGGAGCGCCCATGATTGATCGGATGCTGGAGACTCGTTCGCTGGCGCTGGACCGGTTCGACTGGCGGTTCCTCGGCCTGATTGCCGCGATCCTCTCACTGGGCGTGCTCTCGATCTACAGCGTGACCTACGCACAGCCGGGCGGCGGCACGCCGATGTATGCGAAGCAGCTGGCGTGGATTGCGATCGGCTGCGCGGCGTTTGTCGCGGCGCTGGCGGTGGATTACCACAAGATTTCACGGCTGTCCTACGTCCTCTATGCGCTGCTGCTCGTGCTGCTGGTCGTCGTCTTGGTCGCCGGCAAGACCAGCCGGGGGGCGCAGCGCTGGATTCCCATCGGACCGTTCGTGTTCCAGCCGTCCGAGTTCGCCAAACTGATCCTGGTCCTGACGCTGGCCACCTATTACGCCAAGAGCCCGCGCCAGGGATGGACGCAGCGCGTTGTGCTGCCGGGCCTGATCATGATGCCGGGGCTGTTGCTGATTCTCAAACAGCCGGATCTCGGGAGCGGACTCAGCTACTTTTCCATTTACGTATCGATGCTGCTGGTGGTGGGCATGCGATCCAAGGCGATGGGGACGCTGCTGCTGTTCGCCGTGATGCTGTTCCCGTTCGCCTGGGAAATGGTGTGGGGGTCGCTCCATGACTATCAGCGCGAACGGATCATGACGTTCGTGGATCCCGCGCACGACACGGGCGGCAAGGGATACCACGGCCTGCAATCCCGCATCGCGATCGGATCGGGAGAGTTGCTGGGGAAAGGACTGTACGGCGGCACGCAAAGCCAGTTGAAATTTTTGCCGGAAGGCCACACCGATTTCGTCTTTGCCGTCTTCGCCGAAGAATGGGGATTCCTGGGGGTGCTCGTGCTGCTCGGGCTGTTTGCCGGGTTGATCTGGCTGTCGCTCGAGATCGCCTTGAAGGCGAAGGACATGCTAGGCGCCCTGCTGGCGGCCGGCCTCATCGCGATGCTGGCCTTTTGCCTGGTGATCAACATCGGCATGACCGCGGGGCTGTTTCCGATCGTGGGCATTCCGCTGCCCTTGATGAGCTATGGAGGCAGCTCCATTGTGGCCACGATGGCGGCGCTGGGGCTGCTGTTGAACATTAAACGGCGACGGTTGACGTTGTTTTATTGAGACGCCGCTGATCGGCGTCAGAAGGTGACTATGGGACAAGAGATCGCAATCAGCGTCACGCGGGAGGAAACCCGCGTGGCGGTGCTGGACAACGGCGTGATGACCGATCTGTACGTGGATCGCGCCAAACAGAAGGATTTCGTCGGCAACATCTACATCGGCAAGGTGGTCAAGATCCTGCCGGGGATGCAGGCGGCGTTCATCGATATCGGCATGGACAAGGCGGCGTTCATGCACGTGTCGGATCTCTCGCTCGAGACGGAAGCGGGCGACACGCTGATGGACAGCGAGGACGACGACAAGGGCGGCGAGATGCCGAAGCCCCGCCGCCAGTCGGCCCGGCCGCTCGAAGAGCTCATTCGCCAGGGACAGGAGCTGATGGTCCAGATTTCCAAGGGACCGATCGGCACCAAGGGCCCTCGCGTGACGACCTACGTCTCGCTGCCGGGGCGGTATCTGGTGTTCATGCCCAACGTCGAGCACGTGGGCGTGTCCCGGCGGATTCCCAGGGACGAGGAGCGCGCCCGCCTCAAGGAGATCGTCAAGCGGCTGCGCCGTCCCGGCCACGGCTATATCGTGCGGACCGTCAGCGAGGGGGTCAAGGAAGAGGACCTGCGGTCCGACGTCGAGTTCCTGGAGGCGCTCTGGGAGGACGTGCTGAAGAAGCGGGAGCACGGGGCGGCGCCGAATCAACTCCACGCCGATCTCTCGTTGAGCTTCCGCGTCGTCCGGGATCTCTTCTCGAAGAAAGTGGACCGGCTGCTCATCGACTCGAAGGAGGAATACGAGGCGGTGAGGAATTTTGTGCACCGCTTCCTGCCGGAGCAGGCCTCGCGCGTCCACTACTACAACCGAGAGGAGAGCCTGTTCGATCACCTGGGCATTGAAATGGAGATCGCGCGGGCGCTGAGCCGGAAGGTGTGGCTGAAATCCGGCGGCTATATCGTGGTGGATCACACCGAAGCGATGACGGTGATCGACGTGAATACGGGACGCTTCGTCGGCAAGCGGGATCAGGAAGAAACGATCCTGAAGAACAATCTGGAGGCGGTCAAGGAAGTCGCCTATCAGATCAAACTGCGCGGGATCGGCGGGATCATCATCATCGATTTCATCGACATGGAACGGGAAAAGAACCGGGAACGTGTCTATCAGGCGCTGGTGGACGCCATGGCCGGCGACAAGGCGCGCACGCGGATCTCCCGCATTTCCGATCTGGGGCTGATCGAGATCTCGCGCGAGCGCGTGCGGGAGGACCTGCTGCGCACCATGTCCCAGCCGTGTCACTATTGCGAGGGGCGCGGGTACACCAAATCGCCGACGACCGTGGTGTATGAGATTTTCCGAGAGCTCAGGCGGCTCGGCAGCGTGGCGGACGAGCAAACGATCATTCTCGGCGTGCACCCGAACGTGGCGGAGCTGCTGTACGGAGAGGAGTACTCGGGTGTCGAGGCCCTGCAGCGCGAGCGCAACGCCAGGCTCGTCATTAAGGCGGATCACACGCTGCATCTGGAACAATATGACATCGTCGCGCTCTGAAACGGCAACCGGCCGGCTGGTCGCCTCGCTCAGGCCATGGTTCGAGCTGCGCGCTCTGCCCGGCCTCCGTGACGCGATGCTGTGCCGGCTCGTACAGGCCTTGGGCTCGCCGGAGGCCGTCCTGCGCGCGTCGCACGATGAATTGGCGCAGGTCGGCGGGGTCGGCCCCGCGCTGGCGAAGGCGGTTCGCGAGGGGATTCGTCCCGAGGATCGGCAGGCCATCGACCGTGAGCTCAAGGCGCTCGAACGGCTGCCTGTCCGGGTCCTGACGATTCTCGACCCGGACTATCCGGCCCGCTTGAAGACGATTCACGATCCGCCGCCGTTGCTCTCCATGAGCGGAACGCTCAGCGAAGCGGACCGTCATGCCGTGGCCATCGTCGGCACGCGCCATGCGACACCGGCCGGCCGCCTGATCACCGAACAGCTGAGCCGGGAACTTGCGCTTGCCGGTGTGACCGTCGTCAGCGGACTGGCGCGCGGGATCGACGGGGCGGCGCACCGGAGCGCGCTGGACGCGGGCGGGCGGACGATCGCCGTGCTCGGATGCGGCATCGATCGCACCTATCCGCCGGAGCATCAGTCGCTCAGAGCGAAAATCGAAGAGCAGGGGGCCGTGCTCTCCGAGCTGCCGCTCGGCGCCTATCCGCACGCGTATCATTTTCCGAAGCGCAATCGCATCATCAGCGGATTGTCGCTCGGGGTCGTCGTAGTGGAAGCTGCCCCGCAGAGCGGGTCGCTGATCACGGCGCGGCTGGCGGCCGAGCAGGGCCGTGAGGTCTTTGCGGTTCCCGGTTCGGTGCAATCGGAGCAGAGTCGCGGGACGAACGGTCTGATCAAGCAGGGGGCCAAGCTGGTGGAGCGGGTTGATGATATTCTTGAAGAGTTGCTCGCACAGATGGAGCCGTCCTTCTCGGCGCAGGTGCAGGACCGTCGAGCGGCCTTGACACGTCGGGTACAATCATCGGTGGCCGTGCTGGAACAGGATGAGGCGGCGCTCTACGCCGCGCTGTCGGCCGAACCGGTGCACATCGACGAGTTGATCGCGAAAACCGGCTTGCCGGCTGCGTCCGTGTCCGGCTTGCTGCTGTCGTTGGAGCTCAAAGGCGCGATCCGCCAGCTGCCGGGCCACGCGTGCATCAAGGTGTGAAATGCGTGGAAACTTGAAAATCGGTCGGTGCCGGTATATATCTCGCCACACCGGTCACAGCGTTGTACGATCACACAGTGGAGTCTGATCCGCATGGCTAAGTCCCTCATCATCGTCGAGTCGCCGGCGAAAGCCAGGACGATCACCAAATACCTGGGCCGCGGCTACACGGTCATGGCCTCGGTCGGCCACGTGAAGGATCTGCCGACCAGCAAGCTGGGGGTGGACGTCAACGACGATTTCAAGCCGCAGTACGTCACGATCAAGGGCAAGTCGAAGGTCCTCGCGGACATCAAGAAGAAAGCCGAGGAGGTAGACAAGGTGTTCCTGGCGCCGGACCCGGACCGGGAAGGCGAAGCCATCGCCTGGCACATCGCGGGGGAGATCACCGGCAAGGGCAAAAAGAAAAAGCAAAACGTGTTCCGCGTCAGGTTCAACGAGATCACGGAAGCGGCGATCAAGCGCGCGCTCCAGTCGCCGGGCGACATCGACATGAAGCTGGTCAACGCGCAGCAGGCCCGCCGCGTGCTGGATCGGGTGGTCGGCTATCAGGGCAGCCAGTTGCTCTGGAAGAAAGTGCGGCGCGGCCTCAGCATGGGCCGCGTGCAGTCGGTGGCCGTCAAGCTGATCTGCGAGCGCGAGCGCGAGCGCGAGGCCTTCCGTCCGGAAGAATACTGGTCCATTACAGCCACGCTGGCCGGCAAGAATCCCCCGCCGTTCGAGGCCAGGCTGCACAGCGTCAACGGCCAGGACGCCGTGATCTCCTCCGCCTCCGAGGCGGAGCGTATCGTGGCCGACGTCCAGGGGAAGGGGTTTCTGGTCCAGTCCATCGAGCGGAAGGAAAAGCGGCGCAATCCCGTGGCGCCATTCATCACCAGCCGGCTGCAGCAGGAGGCGGCGCGCAAGCTCCGCTTCACGCCCAAGAAAACCATGACGCTGGCGCAGCAGCTGTACGAGGGCATGGAAATCGGCAAGGAAGGCCCGGTCGGGCTGATCACGTACATGCGCACGGACTCCACGCGCATTGCGACCGAGGCGGCGGATGACGCGCGGCGACTCATTCGCGACCGGTTCGGGGCCGACTACCTGCCGGCGGCGCCGAACGTCTATAAGACTCAGAAGGCCGCCCAGGAGGCCCACGAGGCGATCCGGCCGACCTCCGTCGGCCGCGACCCCGAATCCGTGAAACAGTATATGGATAAGGATCATTATCAGCTTTACAAGCTGATCTGGAACCGGTTCGTCGCCTCCCAGATGGCGCCTGCGGTCCTTGAAGTCACCCGCGTGGACTGCGCGCCGCAGGGCGCGCGCGAAGCCTATGTGTTCAGAGCCAACGGCACCGTCGTGAAGTTTCAGGGTCACATGGCGGTCTATCTCGAGGGCAAGGACGCCGAGGCGGTCGAGCAGAGCCGCAAGGCCGATCAGGAGAGCGAAGACGAAGCCGCGCGCCAGTTGCCGGTGCTGCAGGAAGGCGAGCGCCTGCGTCTCGTCGAGCAGGAAGGGCAGCAAGTCCTTGGTCTTGCGCCGAAGCAGCATTTCACCCAGCCGCCCCCCCGGTACAACGAGGCGCTGCTGATCAAGGAGCTCGAGGAAAAAGGCATCGGACGGCCTTCGACCTATGCCTCCATCATCTCGACGATTCAGGATCGCCGGTATGTCGAAAAGGTCGAAGGGCGGTTCCTGCCGACCGAGACGGGGAGGACCGTCAACGATTTTCTCGTCAAAGGATTCCCCGACATCCTCAACACGGACTTCACGTCGTTGATGGAAAAGGAATTGGACGAAGTTGAGGAGGGCGAGAAGGCCTGGGTGACGGCGGTGCGGGACTTCTACGTGCCGTTCGCCAAGGACATGGAGAAGGCGAAGGATCTCGCAGGACCGAAGGATACCGTGGAGCCGCCGACGAACATTCCGTGCGAGAAGTGCGGACGGATGATGGAGATCAAGTGGGGACGGAACGGCAAGTTCCTGGCCTGCCCCGGTTACAAGGAGGATCCGCCCTGCAAGAACACGCAGAACTTCGAGCGGCTGCCGGACGGCACGGTCAAGATCGTGGCCAAGCAGGACATTGCGACCGACGAGAAATGCGAGAAATGCGGCTCGCCGATGGTGGTCAAAAGCGGTCGGTTCGGGAAGTTTCTGGCCTGCTCAGCCTATCCGGAGTGCAGAACGACCAAGGCGATTCCGCTGGGCGTCAAATGTCCGCAGGACGGCGGCAACCTCGTCCAAAAACGGAGCAAGAAGGGCCGCACCTTTTACGCCTGCGCCAATTATCCGAAGTGCGAGTTCGCGCTCTGGGACCGTCCGATCAACAAGACCTGCCCCAACTGCCACGCGCCCTTCCTGATCGAAAAAGTCAGCAAGCAGACGGGCGCCAGCCTCCAGTGCCGCAACCAGGACTGCGGCTACAAAGAAGCCAGCTAAAACGCAGCCGTCCTTCCAGAGGCGGTCTGCGATCCTAATGAGTTGACGACCTTGCCGCGCCCGAGTCATGGCGCACCGCGGCGGTCGTGATTCTCAAGCCGCATCGAGGGCATTCCCAGATCCAGCCGAGGTGCATCAGCGGCGTGACGCTGCACTTCCGGCAAACAGGGAATAGAGGCTTTGTCAGAGGTCCCTTCATGTCGCATCTCCTCGTTGTGCTCGATGAGCGGGCGGGGGTAGGAGGAACGGGACCCCCGCCCGTCGGAGTGGTGGCACAAGCCACTCCGGATAAACAGGGCGACGAGATCGGGATCGAGCTGCGAGCCGGCGAGTTCCTGCAGCAGACGCAGGGCGGATTCCGATTCAAGGGCCGCCCGGTATGGCTGGGGAGACGTCAGTGAGTCGAACGTATCCGCGACGGCCAGAATGCGCGCGCCGAGGGGAATGAGCGTGCCGCGCAGGCCGTAGGGGTAACCGAATCCGTCCCAGCGCTCGTGGTGGTGGGCGATCCAGAGCGCGGCCACCCGCAAGACCGGGATGGGCGCGAGCAACTCCGCCCCCGCGCGTGAGTGAGATTGCACCATCGCATATTCTTCATCCGACAGGGGACCGTCTTTTTCCAGGATGCGTTTGGGCAACGTCAGTACTCCGATGTCGTGGAGGAGGGAGGCGAGGCAGAGATCATTCAACTCTGCCGGTGAAAAGCCGACGGCGTGTCCCAGCGCGACGGCGTAGCGGGCGGTCCGGATGCCGTGTCCTTTCAGGTGCCGGTCTGCTGATTCGATCAGGTGCATCAAGGTCAAGAGCGCGTCAATCGGCGACGATGCACTGCGTTCCAATGTCGATAAACTCATAGGTCCTCTTGGAAATAAAAGAGCCCAAAACCGCCATGCGGTTTTGGGCTCTAGACTCAACGTCTTTGGCCTAAGAAGTTGCCCGTCTACCGGTCGTCTTTATTCTTCTCCTCGCCTTGCCATGAGGGGACGGTTCAGCACCCACATTTCATGCAGCGGGATGGTAAACATCACCAGGAAAGCGACGGTCATCAGCAGGTCGCCGGTCAGCATGGTCAGGGCGAACGCCGGCGAGACATAGGCGATCAGCCAGGGCGAGATCAAGTCGAGCCCGACCCCGCCAAACGCCGCGTAAGTCGTGGCGACTTTGAGCCGGTCGTCGGCTGCCGTGAGAAAGAGCACGTGCACGAGGATCATGAAGACCACGGGCATCGTAAAGAGGTGAAAGTGCGTGATCTCCGCCAGCTCGCGGAACGACATGGGCTCGCCGAATGTCGTGTCGGAGCCGCGGTAATGGGCCGCAATCTGCTCCGGCGACAGTTCCGTCATACTGTGGGCCCAGAAGAACGAAAAGAGGAATGCGGCCAGCATCAGCAGCAGGAACAGCGTGTAAACCAGCCGGATATGCCGGTCGCTGTCCCGTAGCTTGAACTTCGTGTTGAAATTTCGCATCGTGCCGGCGACGGCATTAATTGCCGAAGATCGACCCCCAGAATCCATCGGATTCTTTCCGAGCCTGCCTCGTGTCGCTGCCCCGTCCGAGCGGCTTGAGATAGAGCTCATCGATCAGCACCAGCACCCGCTTGACGCCTGCGCTGAGGGACCGGACCGACATCGTGGCGCCGGAGATGTTGATGATGTCCTTGTTGATGCGGATGGGATCGAGCACGGTTTTCCCCTCGTACTGGGAGTTGAAGCGCTTCGTGCGGACTTCGCTGCCCTTGGCTTCGCGGAAGACCAGCAATTCGACGTCCGTGACTTCACCCCTCGCATCCACACCCACCATATAAGTCATGTGCTTGTGCTTGCCGATGGTGTTGTGGACCATCGCGTACCCGTCCACCAGGGCGCCGGTTTCCCCGATGTACACGTCGAACTCGGTTTCCGGGAACTTCCATCCGATCCGGCTCTCAATCAACATCTTCTGATCGGGACTCAGCCGCAGGATCTCTTTGCGGACCCGCTGGGATTTCGGGAGCATGGTCTTGACCGCATCCTCCTCGGTCATGAAAACCTCGGCGTGGCTCATCTCCTCCTCGGTCAGGTACCGCCGCAGCTCGCTGTCCCAGACCCGCTCGGCACCCCAGGCGTCGGACGCGCTGCCGCCCGCGAGCGAAATTGCCAAGAGCGCACCGGCAGTGACCGTCAGGTAGTTGGGCATCCTCGGTCCTTCAGTTTGGCATCGAGGCGCTTCTGCATTTCCATCATCGCTTCTTCGGAGGGCTCGGTCGGCGACCATCCGAACAGGCGCGAACCGCCACGGAAGGCCCACCGCTCGCGCTCCTCGATGAAGCTCACTTTGGTGACATCGTCCACCCGCTGGAGCGTCAGAATGATGCGGGACCTGTCTCTGCTGTCCGCGACCTCCCGCTGCATAATGCCGAACGTGCGCCCGGGTGCGGGGGTTTCGAGCCAGGTCGTCTCGATCAGCCCCTTGCTCTTGTCCTGTACCTTGACGGAACGGGTCTTGACGGCATCAAGAGCGGCGTCCCAGGCCTGGTCGTACGTGCACACGACGTACTGCTCCTGGACACCGGCCAAGGAGGCGCATCCGGCAACAATGCCGACCGCCAGGATTACCGCAACTGCATGACCATATCCCACTGTCTTATTACCTCGATTGAAAGCTCCGCCGCCCTTGGCAGGGCGGCGGAGCAACACACGACTAGAAGTAGGTTGCCATCATCATCAGAAACCCGTTTCCGTCGATCCGTGTAGTGATGTTATTGCCAGGATTATTCACAAAGTTTGTGATGCTGGTGTTTTTCTGAGTGTTGAACATGTAGCTGAGTTTGATGACGGTATCTTCGATCGGCCGGAAGTTCAGGCCAAGGGTCAGCCGTTCGAGATCACGCTGGTTGCTGATAGCACCGCTCGCGAGCCTCGTTTTATCCCCTGTGTCTGTGTCCGCGGTCTCCCAGCGCACAACGGCTGTGAAAGTGGAGGCGTCAGAGAAATGGCTCGGTGCCAGCCGCTTGAGGATCTCCGGCATGAAGTGGTAGTTGGCCTGAATGTAATAGCCGAACATCCCATCCGGGCCCTGTGTCGCAAGCGTGGTACCCTGATTGCCGGTGATGCGCGACCAGGCTGCTTCGCCGATGAGCTCCCACGGCCCGCGCTGCATGGTCCAGTCGACCGCATAAATCCCGATGGTGTTGTTTTCGTTGTTGACGCCGGCCGAGTTCCGGTTGCTGTATTGTCCATAAAACGAAGACCCGGCAACTTCGATTCCCAACATAGGGCTGAAGGCAACTCGGCCGACGACCCCTTTGTTGTCATTGAGATCTCGCGAAACGCTGCCTCGGCAGTTTCGCAGGCCGTTGGTATCGGTGACAGTGGTACCTTGTGCATTGCAGCCTAGGCCATTGACGGCGTAGAGCTCGTAGTCCAGCTTGGAGAGCCTGGTGGGATAGAGGGTCCCGTAGATACCTGCGCCGGACTCGAACCAGGTGCTCGGAATGACTAGCCGGTCCACCATCGGCCTGTCCGGCAAGTCGTTGAGCGGCGAGTCGTGCAGGAGGTTAAACTTGCCGACTGGCATGAGCAGGATGCCCGCGCGCAGGTTGATGGCCTCGGTCAATAGGTAGTCAAGCTGGGCGAACTCGAGCTGCAACGAGCCCGAGGCGCTTCCGTTCGCCCCGGGGGAGTTGGGGCCGCCTCGCTCCATCTCGATTTCAGTCGCGAATTTGATCCGATCGGTAATGTCTGCATAGATGAAGGGGACCATGCGTTCCTGGTTGAAGGAGTTTCGGCTGAGATTATCCAGGGTCGGTCCCGTCAGCGAGCCGTATTTGATGTCGGTGTAGCCGCCGATGGTGGATTTCGGCGCGGCCAGGAACGGCTTGGCGTAGATCAGTCGTCCTGAACCGGTCGAGCTGAACCCCAGGGGAACCTTTTCCTCGCCCTTCCGCTCGACCTTGATATCGGTGATGGGGCCGACTCCTCCGGCTGGCGGCCCGCCGGCCTGCGGCATCGGCTCGCGCTCGCGCTGACGCTCGCTGCGCTCGTGCTCCTGAAATCCCTTCACGGTTTCTTCCAATTTCTTGATCCGCTCTTCCATCGCCTTGGAATCAGGTTCCTGCGCGATGGCAGGCGCCGTCAGCAAGGGCCACACCAAGAGAGCCCCGAGAAAAACCCACCTAGCCATGTTGACCTCCATATGTTGGACAGTGGCTGCATGGCTCGGGACTCGATGGTCTCTGACCTTGGGTTGATAAAAAGTTGTGCTCGTCGAACTTAGGGCGCCGCGGCAGGTGCCTTCTTGCCGGGGGAGCCACCAGACGGGGAGGGGACAGTCCAGCCTTCAATCGACGCGAACGAAATCATGACGATTCGCTTGCACCGCTTGCACTTCAACTCGATCCCATCCTGCTGCAACTTGGCGATCAACTGACCGCACTCGCAGCGGGCTTCCCGCTCCGCCGCGATCTGCTGCTCGTCGAATTTCGCCGTCACCTGCGCGCCTCTCTTTTTTAGATGAAATTGAGAACGATTATTGATATCTTAAATGGGTGATTGCTGTCAAGAAAAAATTTGACTCTTTCCAAGCGGGGGACGATGCAATGGGCATCAAGTCTTTATATAATGGGTGCCCATGAAAAGGCCCTACCCATATCCATTCCAAGTGCTTGTTTTTATTAGTGGAATTATTCTTGCTGGCGTGATGACCCATTGCGCGGCGGTTCCGCAGGCACCGGTGGCGACGTCGTCGCCTGCTGTCGTGAAGCGCGCGCAGATGCACATGGGCACGCTGGTGACGGTCACGGCTGTGGCTCCGATGGATGCGCAGGCGCAGCAGGCTGTCACGGCGGCATTCCGTGAGATTCACCGGCTGGAAGAACTGCTCAGCACCTGGATTCCGGCGAGCGAACTCTCCCGCGTCAACGGTGCCGCCGGCCGAGAGGCAGTCGCCGTAAGCCCGGAGACATTCGAATTGCTCGCACGCTCGATGGAGATCGCCAAACTCACCCAGGGGGGCTTCAACATCGCCGTCGGTCCCGCGGTCGAGGCCTGGAGCGTGACGGAACGGATGAGCATTCCGACCAAGGATGAACTCGATCGCCTGAAAGAAATCGTGGATCAGGCCCAGATCCGCCTCGATGCGCGGGCGCGCACCGTCTTTCTGTTGAAGCAAGGCATGCGTATCGACGTGGGCGGGATCGGCAAGGGCTTTGCGGCGGATCGCGCGGTGGTCGTGATGCAAGCAGCCGGCGCCACCGCCGGCGTCGTGGCCCTTTCCGGCGATATCAAAACGTTCGGCCGTTTCCCGGACGGCGCCAAGTTCCAATTTGGCATCCGCCATCCCCGCAACGAAGGCGCCGTCCTCGCCACGCTGGACCTGGAAAACGAGGCGATTTCGACCGCCGGCGACTATGAGCGCTTTTTCGAGCGGAACGGCGTGCGGTATCACCACATTCTTGATCCGGTGACCCTAGAGCCGGCCCGCCAGTGCCAGAGCGTCACGGTTATTGCTTCTGAAGGGACGCTGGCAGACGGGCTGGACACGGGTCTCTTTGTCATGGGGCCGGAGCGGGGGATGGCGCTGGTCGAACGGCTGGACGGGGTTGAAGCTGTGATCGTCGATCGCGACGGCAAGGTGATGGTGTCGTCCGGCTTGAAGGACAGGATCCGCTATCATGAGCCAGTACGGTGAGTGCGGATGCGTGTCAGACATTCAAGAATAGGAGTTGTGGGATGAATCCTCGGGTGCTCAAAGAACGTGCCCGCCACGCTTTCCTGGTCCTGCTCATGCTCGTTACCATCTCCTGCGGGTTAGAAACGCACTATTTCAAGGACCGGGTCAATGAGGTCTCGCAGGAGAGGGTCGCGCGTCGCTACGGGCCTCCGCATAAGGTCGAGTCGCTGCAAAACGGCGGCGAGACGTGGATCTACTACGACAGGGGGAGCGCCACGGCGAGCTATGCCGGCTACGCGGAGAGCAAGTACTGCCGGGCCTATCTCCTCTCGTTCGACAAGGAGGGCGTCTTGCGAGATTGGAACGAGCAGATCTGTCGCAACTGAGCCAGGCCAAAGGCAATGGGACAGGCACCGCCCAGACGGCGGAGCCAGTCCCCAGGTCGGAATGCTGCTTATTGCTCGAGCTTGTAGCTGATTGGAATATGCACGACTACATGGGGGTGCCCCAGGGGTTGTTTGAGGGGGATCGGCGAAACCTGCTGCATCAGGCCGAGCGCATCCTGATCGAGCACGTCGTGGCCTGAGCTCTGTGCGATTTTGAGATCCGCGACGCGACCGTCTTCCTTGATCACGGCCCGCAACACCACTTTCCCTTCCCATCGGTTCAGCCGCGCGGCGGCCGGGTAACGCTTGAGCTGTTCGATGCGGCCCCAGAGTGCCTCCGCGAGCCAGCCGTAGTCCCGCTTGGCGGGCGCACCGGAGGCCGCGCTCGGAGCCGAAGCAGGCTCGGGTGACCTGGCCCGCGCTTCCATTGAACTTGATGGCACGGGAGCTGAACTGTGGGGTGCGGCGGGAGCCGCGGTCAACGGTTCCACCGGTGCGGTCTTCGAAACGGTCGCGGCTGGCTCCTGTGCCTGTGCCGCAGGCGATGGAGGAGGTGCGGGGGTTGTGCGCGCGATGACCGGCGGAAACTGTTCAACCGGGGTGGGACGGGGAGCTGGTTCCGGCTCGGCCGGCGCCGGCGCGGCCAGCGGCGGTTGCGCAACGGCTGGCGCGGGAGCCGGTTCGGATTGTATGACTGGTTGAGCGGCTGTGGCCGGTGACGGCGGAGCCGCCGCAGTCTGTATGGCAGCCGGTCCGGAGACTGGCTCGGTAAGGGACACGTTCCATTGGAAGGGTTCTGGCGGCGTCGGCTGAGAGCCTGTCGCCAGGAGCACCGCGATGCCGGCCGCGCCGCCATGCGCAAGCAGCGAAGCCATCCACCCGGTCAGGTGGCGCTGGGCCGCACCCGCATCAAGAGGAGAGAGGGCGCTCACTGTTTGGCCACCTCCAGGCTGATTTTCTGAAAGCCCAGCCCGCGCACCTCGTCGACCACCTGCACGAACCGCTCCAGCAGGGTCGTGCGGTCCGCCCGCACCACGACGAGCGACTCCCGCGTCCGTGCGGCCAGAGCGGCGGCGAGCCCCTCGATCGTCAGCGGCTGATCGTTCAGGTAGACCGTGCCGTCCGCCGCCAGCGTGATCACCAGCGGCACGTCGCGGCGGTCGCCGGCCTGCTTGGCCTTCGGCAGATCCACGGGAATCTGGCCGGTGGTGATGAACGTGGCGGTCGTCAGCACGATGACGAGCAGCACCAGCATGACGTCCACGAGCGGGATGACGTTGATCTGATCGAGCTCACGTTCCATGTTTGGCCTCATATTCCATCAGCAATTCGTTCACCCGCCGGCGCAGCACGTTGTTCATCACGACGCAGGGGATCGCCACCAGGAGGCCGACGGCGGTCGCCTTGAGGGCGAGGCTCAGCCCGATCATGATGGTGCTGACCGCGATGGCGCCCGAGGTGCCCATCGTGTGGAAGGTCAGCATGATGCCCAGCACCGTTCCCAGCAGGCCGATGTAGGGCGCGTTGGCGGCCACGGTGCCGATCACGACCAGCCGCCTCGTCAGCGCGATCTCCAGCAACTGCTGGTTGGGGTACTGCGCGGGATCGACGCGCCGGTAGAACAGCCAGCGTTCGACAGCAACGGCGACCGACCAGACGCTGAGGCCACCCAGCAGCCAGATGATGCCGTAATCAATGATGTCTCTCAGGACGTCCATGCGCGCGTATCCGGCATGATCCGGACGTTGTGCCGCCTATGGTTGCCAGAAGAACGGGAATCCTGTCAACCACTATCCGAACGGCCTCAGGAGGACGGCAGATGGTTGCGGCTGCGGTCGAACAGCACCGTGTGGGTGGCGATGACTTGCAGCTCCACCGGCGTGCCGACGGGATAGACGGTGGTGGACGGCTCGCTGCTGTGGACGGTGCGGCCGGACGGGAGGCTGATCGTGTAGAGATTTTCCGAGCCGTGAAACAGCCTGGCTTGAATGTAGGCCGTGGCGTTGACCAGGGGCACGATGTGGACGTCGTCCGGCCGGACCATCACGACCACGTCCCGGCCCCCCCGGTAGGCAGTGTGGACGGGGAACTCGCCGATTTCGGTCGTGACCCGGCCGTCCTCGATCGTGCCGGGCAGAAAATCCGCCTGGCCCACGAAGTCCGCCACGAAAGGAGTGGAGGGAGTGTGATAGATCGCTTCGGGGGTATCCATCTGCTCCAGGCGGCCGTCGTTCAGCACGGCGATGCGGTCGGCCATCGCGAACGCCTCATCGTGGTCGTGGGTGACCAGAATCGTCGTGGTTTTCGTATGCCGCAGCAGGTCGTGGAGATCCTGGCGCATCTTGCCGGCCATGTCCGGGTCCAGATTGCTGAAGGGTTCGTCCAGCAACAGGATCACCGGCTGCTGGGCGAGCGCCCGGGCCAGCGCGACGCGCTGCTGCTGCCCGCCGGACAGCTCGTGGGGATAGCGGCGCGCGAGATCCGGGAGGCCGACCAGCTCCAGCATGTGCCGGACCTGCGCCTGCTGCGCGTCGCGGGAGAGATGCTGCAGCCCGAAAGCGACGTTCTCGGCGACACGCAAATGGGGGAACAGAGCGTATTCCTGGAAAACCATGCCCACACGGCGCTCTTCGGCCGGCACGCGGAATCCCGGCGACGACACCAGCCGGCCGCCGAGCGAGATCTCTCCGGTCGACACGGGCTCGAAGCCCGCGATCGCGCGTAGCGTCGTCGTCTTGCCGCAGCCGGAAGGACCCAGGAGGCACAGAATTTCCCCTTCCTGCGCCCCGAGCGAGATGTCGGTGATGGCCGAGCGGTCCCTGCCGTAGACGCAGCTCACGCCCCGGAGCTCCAGGACGGTCGGGCGCTGGGATGGAACCGCGCCCTGTGCATCCTTCACACGAACCGTCTTGTCTTGTTTCGTCGGCGTCATTCTGGTCAAGCCGCCCGCCAATCCTTGGTCACCAGGAGCCACAGCGCCGGCAATGCGAGGAGCACGATCAGCAGCGCCGAGGGCGCGGCCAGCTGATAGTATTCCTCGCTGGCTTCGAGCCACACACGCACGGCCAGCGTATCGAACCCGACCGGCCGCAGCAGCAGCGTGGCCGGCAGTTCCTTCATGCTCTGCAAAAACATCAGCACCCAGGCCGCAAGAAAGCCATTCTTGATCAGCGGCAGGGTGATGCGGCGCAGGACGCGCGGCGGGCTCTCGCCGAGGCTCCGTGCCGCTTCTTCAAGGTTGGGATTGACCTGCTGCAACGCCGGCTCCAGCGACTGCAGGCCGGCCGGCAGGAAGTGCACCACATAGGCGCACAGGAGCACCAGCACCGTGCCGTACCACCAGGGCGCCAGCTGGGCAAACAGGACGAGGAGCGCCAGCGCGGCGACCGGCCCGGGCAGGACGTACCCGGCATAGGCCGTGTGCAGGCAGAGCAGATGGAAGCGTGACGGGCGGCGGCTGACCAGGTAGGCCAGCGGCAGGCCGATAAGGACCGCGGCGGTCGCCGCGAGGCCGGACAGCGACACGCTGTTCCACACGAATCCGAAAAACCGCGCGTCCATTACTCCCTGCGACAGGGCCGAAGAGCTCCAGCGCACCAGCAGCCATGCCGGCATGAGAAACGCCGCGCCCAGAACCAGCGACAGGTACAACGTGATCAGCGTGGCGCCCAGCGCCCCGCAGGCACGGCGCTCGAGCGAGCGGTACCGCCCGGAGGTCTGGTAGAAGCGGCTGCGCTCGCGGAACCATCGCTCGGCCGCGAGAAACAGCAGCGCGAACAGGACCAGCAGGATGCTCAGGGCGCTGGCCGCGCCGGTGTCGTACCGCCCGGTCAGTTGCTGGTACACGGCGTAGGTCAGCGTCTGGTAGCGGAGCAGCGACACGGCGCCGAAATCCGACACCACGTAGAGGATCACCAGCGACAGGCCTGCGACGATGGCGGGACGCAGCAGCGGGAGCATCACGCCGAGCAGCCGGCGCAGGCGGGACGCGCCGCACGAACGGGCGACTTCATCGAAGGATACGTTGAAATTCAGCAGCGCCGCGCGCGTCAGCAGATACACGAAGGGGAAGGTGTCCAGAATCATGACCAATGTGACGCCGGCATAGCTGTGTGGCGACATGACGCGGACGTCGGATCCGGCGAAAGCTTGTAAAATCTGCTCAGCGGGTCCGCCAAGTCCCAGGACGTGGGAGTACACGTAGGCCAGCACGTAGGTCGGCATGGCCAGCGGCAGGACCAGCGCCCATTCCCACACCCGGCGCCCGGGAAAGTCGAAACGAACCACCACCCACGCCAGCGAAACGCCCAGCAGGAACGTACCGGCGGCCACGCCGGCGGCCAGCCAGGCGGTGTTGGACAGCAATTCGGGGAGGCGGGTGGTCCAGAGCCGGAGCCAGATGGCCGGATCGGCCGTCAGCGCGAGGTAGCAGACGTAGCTGAGAGGCAGCGCCAGCAGGCACGCAGTTCCCAGGGCGAGCAACGACAGCGGGTGGGGGAGCGTGTGCCGGAGCGATGCCGTCGCAGAGGTCATCACCGCAATCCGGCTTGCTCGATGAGGGTCATGGCCGGTTCGCGCAGCTCACTGAGTTTGGCCAGCGGCACGGTGGCCGTGCGGAGCTGTTTGCGCTCCGGCAACGCCGGATCAGCAGCCACGTCCGGCCGGAGCGGGTATTCTTTGTTCAGATCGGCGAACTGTTTTTGCCCCGCTTCGGAGGCCAGGAATGTAACGAGCCGCTTGGCCGGCTCGAGGTGCCTCGCGTGAGCCGTGATACCGACGCCGGCGACGTTGAGAATCGCGCCCATTCCTCCTGCGTGTTGATCAGGAACCAGCGGCGCGATCGGCGCGTCGGGGTGCGTCGCCAGTTGACGATAGATGTAGTAGTGGTTCACGACGCCTAGCGCCACTTGTCCCTTCGCGACCGCTTCCACGATTTGCGAGCTCTTGCCGTAGACCTGCGTGCCGGCGTTGGCTTTCAGGCCCTGCAGGAATTCCCGGACTCGGTCGTCGCCGTAGACGGCTTTCATGACGGAGACGCCGGCCTGCAGGTATTCGCTGCCGGCGTTGGGGATCGCGATCTTGTCTTTCCACTTGGGCTCGGCCAGGTCCAGGAGCGACCTCAGGTCGGAGGGCTTCGCCAGATTCTTGTTATAGACCACGACCCAGAGACGTCCGGAGAGCCCGATCCAGCTGTTGTCCGCGGCCCGGTAGGTGGCGGGGATGGATCGCTCGACGTCCGGGAGGGCCAGCGGCTGCAGGAGATGCAGTTCCCTGGCCCGCTCCAGACTTCCCGCGTCGTTGGTCAGGAACACGTCGGCCTGCGTCCGCGCTCCTTCGGTCTGCAGACGGTTGACGAGTTCCGTGGTGCCGGAGGAGAGGAGATCCACCTGGATGCCGGTGCTGGCTTGGAACGAGTCGAGTACCGGTTTGATCAGCCGCTCCGCCCGGCCCGAATAGACAACCAGCCGCTCCGGCTCCGCCGCCGTGGTCACGCCGGGGCCGGCGGTCAGGAGGACGCACACGGCCAGCCCAAGGACCGGCACGATCTGGCCAAGATAGTGAAAACGATATTGATTCATCTTCTCAAGAACATAACAAAAAAAAGGGGGAGCGTCAATTAATGGCGGCAGTGGGAGCAGAGGCCGTACAGCTCGAGCTTATGAGTCTTGATGGTGAAGCCGTTTTTGGCAGCCACCTGTTCCTGCAGCCGCTCGATGTCCTCGTTCTCGAATTCCACGATCTTGCCGCAGCCGGTGCAGATCAGGTGGTCGTGGTGCCCCTTGTGGGCGACGTTGTCGTATTGCGTCTGCGAGCCGAAATGGCGGGCCTGGGCCAAGCCGGCCTCGCAGAACAGGTTCAGCGTGCGGTAAATGGTCGCCAGTCCGATGTGCGGGTCCTTCTTGGCCAGCAGGCGGTACATCTGTTCGGCGGTGATGTGCTCGTTCTGGAGGAATGTTTGTAGGATATATTCGCGCTGCCTGGTGAGCTTGAGCTGGTGCTTGGCGAGATGGTCCTTGAGAACGCTGATTTCCTTGGGAGGCTTGGCCATGTGCGCCCGGACCGGCATGGTGACCATTATAAAACGAATTCGAGAAACTCCGTCAAGGCTCCATTGACGGGCCTGCAACCAACCGCCTATAGTCCCCACCCATGCGCAAGCCCGATCAGATCACCGTGGATCGCGCCTTGCTCCTCTATCTGTTGCATCTGGCCGAGCCGCACGGGCTGTTGACCGACGTGAAACTGCAACAACTGGCGTTCTTGTGCGAGCTGCAGATGTTCACGAAAGGCATCCGGGGCTTCCATTTCGAGTTTTTTCGCTTCGCCTACGGCGCGTTCAGCAAGGATCTGGATAACGATCTCACATCCTTGCGGCGCAAGGAGCGGGTGGAGAATTTCAGCGTGTCGGCGCAGGCGCAGGACGCCATCGCGTTGCTCCAGGAGTCGGTCAAGGGCGTCGAGGCAGACGAGCAGGCGTTGGGGATTCTGGAGGCGGTGGCGGAGAATTACGCGCCGCAGGACACGGGTGCGATCACCAATTCGGTCGAGGCGGTCGAGCTGAGCACGCCCGAGCAGCCGGAGCTCAAGCTGGCCATCCGCGACATCTCATTTCACACGACGCTGCTGGTGCCGCACCGGATCGAGGTCAAGAATGAATTCACCCTGCCGCCGGCCGTGCTTGCGAAGCTGAACGCGGCGATGGGGTATTAACCCGGGGTGACCATGAAAGCACTGACGCTGCCGGAGATTGAGGGCTATGCCGAGGCCCACTCCTGGGCCGAGTCGGACGTGTGCCGCCTGCTGCGGGAGGAAACCAGTTGCACGATGGAATTTCCGCAGATGGTCGTCGGCCCCTTGGAGGGCGCGTTTCTCAAGATGATGGCGCGGCTGGTCGGCGCCAGGCGGGTGCTGGAAATCGGCATGTTCTCCGGCTACAGCGCCTTGTGCTTCGCGGAGGCGTTGCCGGACGACGGCCGGGTCGTCACCTGCGAGATCGACGAGAAACCGGCGGCGCTGGCCAGACGGTATTTTGCCAAGAGCCCGCACGGCGGCAAGATCGACATCAAAATGGGGCCGGCGCTGGAGACGCTGCGAACCCTGACCGGACCATTCGACCTGATCTTTATCGATGCGGACAAGGTGAATTACGTCAAGTACTACCGGCGGGCGCTCGAGCTGGTGTCGGCGTCCGGCGCGATCCTGATCGACAATGTCCTCTGGTCGGGGGATGTGCTGAAGCAGCCTCCGCCGGATCCATCCACGGCGGCTATCCAGGAGCTGAATCGGGTCGTGGCATCGGATCGGGGAGTGGACGCGGTGCTGGTCACGATCCGGGACGGCGTGCTGGTCGTCAAGCCGAAGCCAAAGACATGAGCAAATCCTCCGACCTGACGGCCTTCGGCGCGCTGACGTTTGCGGCGGTGGCCTGGGGCGGCTCGATCGTCGCGCAGAAATGGGCCCTGGGCTCTCTGTCGGTTGTCGAGGTGTCGCTGCTGCGCGGCGTGGGCGCTCTGGCGCTGCTGTTGCCGCTCTGGTGGTGGCAGGAAGGGCGGACCACCAGGTTTGCGGCGCGCGATCTCGCCGTGCTGGCGGCATTGAGCCTCGGCGTGCTCGGCAACCATTTGCTGACGCTGTTCGGGCTTCGCTATGTCGAGGCGGCCGTCGGCGGGGTCATTATCGGCGCCGCCCCGGCCATCACCGCGCTGCTGTCTTCGCTGCTGATTCGCGATCTGCCGTTTCGTGTCGTGGCCCTGGGCTGTGCCGTGTCGTTCGGCGGCGTCGCCCTGGTGTCCAGTGTTGGGTCATCCGGCGAGGCGGGCGCCAATCCCTGGCTCGGCGGCGTGCTCGTCGTGCTGGCGCAAGTCTGCTGGGCGCTCTACTCGATCGGCGGACGCCGGATCATGGAGCGGTTCTCCCCCCTGACGGTCAACTGGACGACGCTGCTCTTTTCCCTGGTGCCGCAGATCCCGTTGCTCTGGACGGACCAGAAGGCGATGGTCTCCGGGGTGGACTCGGTGATTCCTTCGGCGTGGGTGGCCGTGGCGTTTCTCGTCGTGTTTCCGACCGCGCTCGGCCAGCAGGCCTGGCTCTACGGCGTCAAGGGCGTCGGCCCGTCGCGGGCGGGAATTTTTATCAATCTGATTCCGGTGTCGGCGTTGCTGCTCTCGGTGATGATTCTGGGCGAGACGCTCGATGCGACCAAGCTGGCCGGAATTGCGCTGATTCTCGCCGGCGTATGGCTGGTGAACTGGCAGTCAGCAAGGCACGCGGGCGCATCCTAACCACGGTGACGATCAAGGAGGAGGAACTCTATGCTGAAAGAATTCAAGGAATTTGCGATGCGCGGGAACGTGCTCGACATGGCCGTGGGGGTCATCATCGGCGGGGCGTTCGGGAAAATCGTCAGCTCGATGGTGAGCGATATCCTGATGCCGCCGTTGGGACTCGTGCTGGGCAAGGTGGATTTTTCCAGTCTGTTCATCGATCTGTCTGGCACCCATCCGGCGTCGCTGGCGGCGGCCAAACAGGCCGGCGCCCCCACGATCAACTATGGCGTGTTCCTGCAGGCGATGCTCGACTTCCTGATCATCGCGTTCGTGATCTTTCTCCTGATCAGGCAGGTGAACCGCTTGATGAAAGCGCCGGAGGCGCCTCCGGCTGCCCAGACGACGAAGGAGTGTCCTCGATGCTGTTCAATTATTTCCATCAAGGCGACCAAATGTGCGCATTGCACGTCGGAACTGAAGACTGCGTAGGATGTCAAGGAAGCTTGAAACAGCGGGGCGAATCGGTTAAAAAGTCTCTGCTTGTTTCGGGGTGATAACACCACGGAGTGACGTCGTGCTTTATATAAGGAGGATTCTTATGAAACGCATACTCGCCATGGCGTTTGCGATTCTGACGGCCTGTGCGTTCGTGACAGGGTCTCTGACTCCAACGCCGGTGTCAGCGGAAAAAAAGAAGATGGACCCGGAGAAGGAAAAGGCCAGGAAAGAAGCTGATCAAAAGGCCAAAGAGGCCATGAAGAAAGCCCAGGAGGATAAGGCTAAGGCGAAGGCCGGCGCCATGAAGACCGAGAAGCCGAAGAAAGACGCGGCGCCGGTCGGCGATCAAAAGGGCGACTAGCCGATCGGCAGGCTTCCTTCAGTTCCGCTGTGTTCTCCATTCATGTGTTCTTCGCTCCGCAGCGCATGCGGGCTGCGGAGCGGAGCATCCCTCTATGATCAAAGAGCGAATTGAGGAAGTCACCCGCGCCAACCAGGCGTTCTATGAGGCTTTCGAGAGCCTGGACATCGCGCAGATGGACCGCATCTGGGCGCCCCAGGAGTACGTGACCTGCATCCATCCGGGATGGGCGCTCCGGGTAGGCTGGCCCGCCGTGCGCGATTCCTGGGTGCTGATCTTCAACAACACCTTTTCCATGAAGTTCGAGCTGACGGAAATTCAGATCCAGGTTGCCGGCGATCTGGCCTGGGTCATTTGCACGGAAAACATCACGGCCCGCCAGTCCGCGGACGAGAAGCAGGAAAGCCAGGTGCTGGCGACGAATCTTTACGAGCGCGTGGGGGAGGAATGGAAGATCATCCACCACCACGGTTCACCGGTTATGAGATAACAAGAGAGGAGTTACTCGACCTTGACGGTCTTGACCCACTCGGAGGCTACGACGTCCCGCTCCGGCATCGTCATCGCTGCATATTTGGAAAACATCTGAGCCCCCTTCTTCCGCCGCCACTTCAGGAAATCCAGAAAATGTTCCTTGCAGGCCGCGCCGGTGCCCGCCGGGGCGTAGGGCTTCTGGGAGCAGTTCGGAACGAGACAGGCGTGCTGGTCGCTCATCGTGTCATCCTTTCGGAAAGTATGCCGGAGCATTCAGCTGGAAAGCAATGCCCGCCGTCTTGACTTGACGACGGCGCGCGCTTCCGGTATGTGAGTCGCGTCATGCGCTCCCTCACCCGGGCAATCGGCGCGGTGTTCGCGATGCTGATCGCGGGGGCCGGCTGTACGGTCGGGCAGTCTCCGGCGCCGGCCGGGACGCGGCTGCCCGATGATTGGGTGGCGGTGACGACGGGGCCGCTGGCGCAGGGCGTCGCGAGCGGGGATGTGACCAGCCGGTCCGCGCACATCTGGCTCCGCACCTCGGGACCTGCGCAGGTGGAGCTCGAGTGGACGCCTGAGGGCCGGGACAAGGAGCAGAGCCGCGCGCTCGTCTTCTCGACCTCTCAGGACCGGGATTACGCCGCTACGGCGGCCGTGGATAATCTGCAGCCGGCGACCCGCTATCGCTACGCGGTGAAGGCGCGGCGGACGGATCAGCGATCACCCCGTGAAATCATCGAAGAGTCGGGGAGCGGCGTGTTCACGACGCCGCCGGCCGACGACAAGTCCGAGCCGTTCACCTTCCTCTGGAGCGGCGATCTCGGCGGCCAGAAACGGTGCCGCGACGAGTGGGTCGGCTATCCGATCTTCTACCGGATGCTGCAGGTGAGGCCGGCCTTCGCCATCCTGCTCGGCGATACGATCTACGGTGACGACGTCTGTCCCTCGCCGCCGAATGCGCCGGGGAGCGAATCGGCCGCCACGACGCTCGACCAGCTCCGGGCCAAGCACCGCTACCAGCGCGGGTCTGCCGCGTTGCAGCGGTTCCTGGCGTCCGTGCCGGTCTATGTTATCTGGGACGATCACGAGGTGCGGAACAATTTTTCCGGCCCGCACGATCCGCTGATGCCGGTGGGCCGCCAGGCGTTCCTGGAATATTGGCCTGTCGGGACGCCGGCGGAAGAGCCCGCGCGCCTCCACCGGAAGTTTCGGCGGGGTGCCGACGCGGAATTCTTCATCCTCGACACCCGCCAGTATCGGGACAGGAACACCGATCGGGACAGTCCGGCGAAAACCATGCTCGGATCTGCGCAGCGCGACTGGCTGCTGGAGGGCCTGGCCCGCTCGACCGCGACCTGGAAGTTCATCGTGACGAGCGTGCCCCTGTCCAATCCCAAGGGCGGCACGGCCCAGGTGCCGGGCAACGACAGCTGGGCGCGCACGGAAGACGGCACCGGCTTTCAGACGGAGCTTCGCACGATCGTCAATGCGATCCTGAAGGGCCGCATCCGCAACGTGGTCTGGCTGGCCGGAGACGTCCATTACACGCAGGTCAACGCCTATGACCCGAACGGAGACGGCACGCCCGATTTTTATGAGTTCATCGCCGGCCCGCTCTCCGCCGTTCCCGGCAAACCCGTTCCACCCGATCCTGCCTTCAAGCCGACGACCCTCCATAGCGAAGGAGGGTTCTACAATTTCGGTCTGGTGACGGTGAACAAGGGCGACCTGCGATTGGAAATTGTGGACGACACCGGCCTGCCACGTTTCACACGCGCCCTCAAGGCGCAATAGTCTCCGTAGCCGCCCCTTGCAATCGAGAAGCTCCGTCGGGTACCGTAGCCTCCGTTTGCATTCATCCAATCTCTGAGAAGGAGTTCACATGGCAAGCGCAATGACCGCCGCGCAGGCGTTTGAACGGATCAAGGACGCTGCCGCAGATGCCACCGGACCTGACGAACAGGCGCTTCAGATCGACTACGACACGCTCAAGGCGAATGTCCAGGCCGCGCTCGGCGACCGGAAAGTCATGCTGATGCACATCAACAAATTCCTACCGGAGGGGTACGAAGACCAGGGCCGCTTCAACGTGCTGCTCTTCACCGCCGGCAAGGTGCTCTACGACATGGTGATCGGGGATTCCTATTTCCGGTACGACATCGTCTCGGTCGGCGAGCTGGACAAGGTCCAGGTGGTCGACGCCGTCTGGGAGAACAAGGAGAAGCGGCAGGAGGAGCCGTTCTTGAGCCTGCGGCTCATGCACGGCGAGGAAGCCCATCTCCTGCTGGCGCTCGACGACGACGAGCGCAAGAGCCTGCTGGCCTTTGCCAAGGCTGTGGCGGACGCGCGCAATCCCGAGAAATAATTACCGGCGGGTGTAGAAGGGCAGCTGCTGGACCGTCGTGTCGTGGCGCTGCCCATCGATGTCGACCGTCAACGCCGTCCCCGGCTTGCTGAAATCGCGCAACGGAAACCCGAACGCGATCACGCCGTTCACAGAAGGCGACCGCACGGCGCTGCTGATCCAGCCGACCTCTCGATCACCGCTGAACAGTTTGGCGCCTTTCGGAGGAATGACCGGATCTTTCAACGCAAGCCCGACCAATCGCCGCCGAACGTTGCCGTAGGTATCCATCCGCGCCACGACTTCCTGCCCCGGATAGCAGCCTTTCGAAAGGCTGAACGCCTTCCCTTCCAGATTGGCTTCCGGCGGGACAATCTCTTCGTTTAATTCCGGGCCGGCTTTCGGCAGACCTGCTTCCATCCGCAGCATTTCGCGCGCCTCGGTTCCGAACGGCGTCAGCCCTATCGGCTGACCGGCCGACCAGAGTTGTTCCCAGGCGGGAACAACACCATCGGCCGGAATCAGTACTTCGATATCAACCTCACCGGTTTCCTCGGTTCTGATGAGCAGGGCCTGCTGGCCGCCGATCTCCTGCGTGGTGAATGAGAGGGGAGACAATCCGCTCACGTCGGCACCGAACGCCGACTTGACAAGGTCGGCTGTCTTCGGACCGCTGACCAGCAGCAGCCCCCAGGATTCGGCGCAGTTCTCCATCTTGGCCTTGGTGCCGTAAAGCAGGAACTTGCGGAGGGCCTGGAATGTGGCGTCGCCGATCTCACCGACGTCTTCCAACAGGAGCGACTCGGCCAGCATATAGACGCGGAAGTAGGTCAGCATCTTGCCCTTGTGGCTCAGGAAGCTGGAGTAGAGGCCTTGGCCGGGCTTCAGCGGCAGGATATCGTTGCTGATGACGCTCTGCAGCCATTTGATCCGATCGTCTCCCGTGACTTTCAGGCGCCCCCGGTGCGAGAGGTCGGCGATGCCGACGCCCTGCCGCACGGCGGCGTGTTCGGCATCGACCTGACCGTAGCGGAGGGGCATCTCCCAGCCGGCCGCTTCGCCGAACGTCGCGCCGAGCTTCAGATGCCGGTCGTGGAGGCGGGAGTGCTTCATGGGCGAGCGCCGATCACTTCTTCAAGGAGGTCTCTCGTGCGCGAGGAAAACTCGTTGCGGGAGACGATCTTGGTCACGCCCAATTCCTTGGCGCGCTTCCAGGTGTCGACTTCTTCGTGATTGGCAAAGGCCAGCACGGGAATGGCCTTGAAGCGGTCGCGCCCTTTGATCTGCGCGAGCGCCAGGAAGGCGTCGAGCTTTTCGTCGTTCATGTTCAGGATCATGACGCAGGGGTGGAGGCTCTCCGCTTTGGCCGGCACGTCGTCCTGCGTGCGGGCGCGCTCGAGCGCGTAGCCTTTCGGGAGCAACGCGTCGCGGATTTTCGTGTAAAAGAAGACGTCGCTGACGGCCACAAGGACGGTTTTGTTGTTATGGTCCATTTGGGTGGAGCGGAAAAGATCAGTTCAGCATCCCGACGAGCCGGCCCAGCGCCTTCTTGGCCAGCGTATAGTTCGGGTTGAGCGTCAGGGCTTTCTTGTAGCAGTCGAGGGCCTCGTCCCACCGCCCCTTGCGCTCATAGACGCGGCCGAGGTTCAGGTGGGGGAAGGCCGGACTTTCGTACCGCTTGGCCTGCATGGCCCGCTCGAACCAGGGGATGGCCTCGTCGAACCTCCCCTGTTCGATCAGATAGGCGCCGATGTCGTTATAGGGATTGCCGAAGTCCGGGTCCACTTTGATGGCGTGGTGACATTCCTCGATGGCGTCATCCAGCCGCCCCATGAAACTGTAGGTCCAGCCCAGGAAGGTATAGGCCTCGGCCGTGGGATGAGACGCGATCGATTTTTTGTAGAGGTCGACGGCTTCTTCCAGTTCGCCTTTCATCTGGCGCTCGTAGGCCTGCTGGAAGAAGCCCCAGGCTTCTTTCTTCGATTCTTCCGCGCCCTCGCCTTGGGCGAGGAAATCTTGGGCATCCATTCGTGATATCCCGCTATTCGTGCTTCAGCTTCTTCTTGATCAACTCAGCTCCGTAGCGGCCCGACAGGAGCATCGAACCGAACGCCGGGCCCATGCGGGGCGTCCCGTAGACCGCCGCCACCGCTAATCCTACCACGAAACAGTTCGGATAAACCTCGCCGGTGCGGTCCATCACCTCCTGCTCGGAGCGCGAGACCCACATGGCGCCGTTGCCCGGCACCGGCTTACACAGGCCCCGCTTGTTCAGGAGGTTCACCACCACCGCGTCATGGCCGGTCGCATCCACGACGATCCGGCTTTCCAGCGCGATCGGGTCCACGTGGATGACGTCGTGGCCCGCCATCTCGGCGGTCGTATTGTTGACGACGACGCCTTCCAGCACGCCGTCCTTGCGCAAGACCAGATCGATGACCTTGGTCAAGTTCATCATTTTGGCGCCGGCCTTGCAGGCCGCGGCGATCAGCGCGCCGGTTGCATGGGGCGGATCCACGACGTACATGCCCTCGCAGTCCTTGATCTTCTTGCAGGGGACACCGACCTCTTCGAGAATCTCGTTGGCCGGCGCGCAGATCGTGGCCTTGTTCATGAGATAGCCGCCGGACCAGAAGCCGCCGCCGGGCGAGAGGCCCTGCTCGACGATCACCGTGCGAAAGCCCATGGCGGCCAGGTCGTGCCCGCAGATCAGACCGGAGGGGCCGGCCCCGACGACGATCACGTCGCTCTCGATGAGCTGGTCGAATTCCTTGTAATACTCCCGGGCGATCTGCCGGGTGATGTCTCGTTCTCTTAATGGGGCCGGTTTAGGCTTTTTCATGGCAATTCCTTCGAAGCTAATAGCGGGTAGCGAATAGCAAGTAGCTCCGAGCTATTAGCTGTTCGCTATTTGCTACTTGCTCAGCGATAGATTTCAGCGCCTGTTTTCTTGAACTCTTCCGATTTTTCCTTCATGCCGATCTGGAGGGCCTGCTGCTCGTCCAACTGCTTCCGCGCGGCGTAGTCGCGCACGTCCTGCGTGATCTTCATCGAGCAGAAGTGCGGGCCGCACATCGAGCAGAAGTGCGACACCTTGGCCGCGTTGTCCGGCAGGGTCGCGTCGTGGAACGCTTTGGCCGTGTCGGGATCGAGCGACAGGTTGAACTGATCCTCCCACCGGAACTCAAATCGGGCTTTCGAAAGGGCATTGTCCCGCGCCTGCGCGCCTGGATGGCCCTTGGCGAGATCGGCCGCGTGGGCCGCGATCTTGTAGGCGATCACGCCGGCCTTCACATCCTCCTTGTCCGGCAGGCCCAAATGCTCTTTGGGTGTGACGTAGCAGAGCATCGCGCAGCCGTACCAGCCGATCATGGCGGCGCCGATCCCGGAGGTGATGTGGTCGTAACCGGGCGCGATGTCGGTGGTCAGCGGCCCCAGCGTATAGAACGGCGCCTCGTGGCATTCCTTGAGTTGCTTTTCCATGTTGATCTGGATCAGGTGCATCGGCACGTGGCCGGGGCCTTCGATCATCACCTGCACGTCGTGTCTCCAGGCGATCTGCGTGAGCTCGCCGAGCGTTTCCAGCTCGGCGAACTGAGCCTCGTCGTTGGCGTCGGCGATGGAGCCGGGCCGCAGGCCGTCGCCGAGGCTGAAGGACACGTCGTAGGCCTTCATGATCTCGCAAATCTCCTCGAAGTGCGTGTAGGCGAAATTCTCCTCGTGATGGGCCAGGCACCACTTGGCATGGATGGACCCGCCGCGCGAGACGATGCCGGTCATGCGACCGGCCGTCAGCGGCACGTACCGGAGCCGCACGCCGGCGTGGATCGTGAAGTAATCCACGCCCTGCTCGGCCTGCTCGATCAGCGTGTCGCGGTAGATGTCCCAGGTGAGGTCCTCCGCCTTGCCGCCGACCTTTTCCAGCGCCTGGTAGATGGGCACGGTGCCGATGGGCACGGGCGAGTTGCGGATGATCCACTCGCGGGTCTCGTGGATGTTCCTGCCGGTGGAGAGATCCATCACCGTGTCCGAGCCCCACCGGATCGCCCAGATCATCTTCTCGACCTCCTCCTCGATCGAGGAGGCGACGGCCGAATTGCCGATGTTGGCGTTGATCTTCACGAGGAAGTTCCGGCCGATGATCATCGGCTCGCTCTCCGGGTGGTTGATGTTGGCCGGGATGATCGCGCGGCCGCGCGCGACTTCATCGCGCACGAACTCCGGCGTGATCCGATCGGGAATCCTGGCGCCCCAGGCCTGGCCGGGATGCTGGATCGTCCCGCCGCCGTGCCCGTTGTTCGAGGCCAGTTTCTGCGCGAATTCGCGGGATTGGTTCTCGCGGATCGCGATGAACTCCATCTCCGGCGTGATGAGACCCTTCCGCGCATAGTGCAGCTGCGTGACGTTCCTGCCTGGCTTGGCCCGCAGCGGCTTGCGGATATGCTGGAACCGCAGCGAGGCCAGCTTGGGATCGCCGGCGCGCATCCGGCCGTATTCCGACGACACGTCGGCCAGCTGCTCCGCGTCGTTCCGGCCGAGGATCCACTCACGGCGGAGCGGCGCGAGCCCTTTCTTGAGGTCGATCGTGACGGCGGGATCGGTATAGGGTCCTGACGTGTCGTAGACGGTCACGGGCGGATTGGACGCCGGCGCCCCGCCGTTCGCCGGGCGGGTCGGCGTCAGGCTGATCTCCCGCATCGGGATGCGGACCCCCGGTCTGGCGCTTTCGAGATAGACTTTTCGAGAGGCGGGGAAGGGGGGCGTGGTGGGGGAGCTGCTCATGGTCGCGTCCTTTCTCTGTTGGGCACAAATAAAAAAGCCGCACCGGGGAGGGTGCGGCCGAATACCTGAAATGCCCGACGCGCCGTCCGCTTCCCTACGCTGGCATTATCCAGGTCAGGTTCAGAGGGAGTGTGGCGCGACAGGCCACATCTCAGCCGCAAGGCCCCCCTAGCTGGGGAAGGATCGTACACCCCGGTTTTCTTCCTTGTCAACCGGCGCCGGTTGATTGTCCGTAAGGCCTCGCGTACAATGCCGAGTAACCCGCTACATCGTCCGGTTTTGGGGGATCCCTGGGGATGACGGCAGGGGGCGGGGAGGAGCATACAGTGAAAACTGTTGCAACTGCGCCACGAACCGTCGCCGAGTACCAGACGCTGCCCGCCGAAGAACTGTTCCGTCGAACAGCCGAGGCCAAGAAGGCGCTGGGCGACAAGGTGATGGTCCTGGGGCACAATTACCAGCGCGACGAAGTCATCGCACATGCCGACTTCCGCGGCGACTCGCTGTTGCTCGCCAAGCTGGCGGCGCAACACGCCGATCGCCCCGCGATCGTCTTCTGCGGCGTCCATTTCATGGCCGAAACGGCCGACATTCTCAGCCGCTCCAGGCAAACCGTGATCCTGCCGGACATGGCCGCCGGCTGTTCGATGGCGGACATGGCGGCGATCGAGCAGGTGGACGAATGTTGGGACGCCTTGGGGCGGGTGTTGCCGGTCGAAGAGGCGGTCCTGCCGGCCGTGTACGTGAATTCCGCCGCGGTGCTGAAGGCCTTCTGCGGCGAGCACGGCGGCATCACCTGCACGTCCTCGAATGCGCGCGCGGTGATGGAATGGGCCTGGGCCCGGCGCGACAAGATTCTGTTTTTTCCCGATGAGCATCTCGGCCGCAACACGGCCAACAAAATGGGCCTCCCGCGCGAGCAGATGATCGTCTGGGACCCCTTCCTGCCGAACGGAGGGAACCGGCCCGACGCGATCCGGAAGGCGCGGCTGATTCTCTGGAAGGGACACTGCAGCGTCCACCAGATGTTTCAGCCGGCGCACGTGGACTATTTCCGCAAGAAATATCCCGGCATCAACGTGATCGTGCATCCGGAATGCCACGAAGACGTGGTCAACAGGGCCGATCTCGTCGGCTCGACCGAATACATCATCCGCACCGTGAGCGCGGCGCCCGCCGGCACCGCCTGGGCGGTCGGCACGGAATTGAATCTGGTCAATCGGCTCAAGAAAGAGCAGCCCGACAAGCACGTCTATTTCCTCTCCTCCACGGTCTGCCAGTGCGCCACCATGTTCCGCATTGATGCGCCACACCTCTGCTGGGCGATGGAGAATCTGGCCGACGGCCACGTGGTCAACCACATCGTCGTGCCGGACGACGACAAACAGTGGGCCAAGATCGCACTCGACCGCATGATGGCGATCAGTTGACCCGGCGCCGCGTCTCGGTCATCAGTCGACAGCCCCCGCATGGACTATAAAGCGACCCTCAACCTGCCCAAAACCGACTTCCCGATGAAGGCCAACCTGCCGCAGCGGGAGCCGGAGCTGCTCACCAAGTGGGAGCAGGAGCGGCTGTACGAGCGGATTCAGGAGCAGGGGAAAAAGGAAAACCGCGCGCTCTTCGTGCTGCACGACGGGCCGCCCTACGCCAACGGCCGCATCCACATCGGCCACGCGCTGAATAAAATTCTTAAAGACATCATCGTCAAGTCGAAGACGATGGCCGGCTTCCACGTGCCTTACGCACCTGGATGGGACTGCCACGGGCTCCCGATCGAGCATCAAGTCTTGAAGGAGCTGGGCGACAAGAAGAAGGACCTCGATGCGCCGGCGATCCGCAAGCTCTGCCGCGACTACGCGGAAAAGTATTTCAAGATCCAGCGGGACGAGTTCAAGCGGCTGGGCGTCCTGGGCGATTGGGAGCATCCCTATCTCACGATGGAGCCGGCCTACGAGGCGACGATCCTGCGCGAGTTCGGGAAGTTCATCGCCAAGGGCGGGGTGTACAAGGGCCTCAAGCCCGTGCTCTGGTGCACGCACGACCGGACGGCGCTGGCGGAAGCGGAAGTCGAGTACGAGGACCACACCTCGCCGTCCATTTATGTGAAGTTCCCGTTTGTTCAGGAGCCTGCCCGTCTCGCCGAACAATTTGGTTTCAAGCTGTCCGGTGTGAAATCTGTCGCAATTGTCATCTGGACAACGACTCCCTGGACGCTCCCGGCCAACCAGGCCGTCTGCCTCCATCCCGACCATGACTATGCCTTCATCAAGGTCGGCGATGAGGCCTATGTCATCGCCAAGCCTTTGGTCGATAGTGTCGCCAAGGCCTGCGCTCTGTCGGACTATTCAATCCTGGGCATCAGGAAGGGACGGGATGGGTTTCAGAAGCTCGGCACCAAACGGCCGCTGTCGGACGGGACCTCGCCGGTGCTGCTGGGCGGTTTCGTCACGCTGGACCAGGGCACCGGCTGCGTGCACATCGCGCCGGGGCACGGCATGGAAGACTATGTGCTGGCGCTGGAACACAATGCGTCCGCACCCAAGGGGGAGCAGTTGGAAGTCCTGGCGCCGCTGGATGATGCGGGGCGGTTTACCGATCGCGTGAAAGATTTTGCGGGACAGCAGGTCTTCAAGGCCAATCCCGCGATCGTGGAAAAGTTGAAGAGCAAGGGGCTGCTGCTTGGCCACGGGAGCCTTGCGCACTCCTATCCCCATTGCTGGCGCTGCAAGCAGCCGGTGATCTTCCGCGCGACTGAGCAGTGGTTCGTGTCGATGGAAACGAACGAGCTGCGGAGGAAGACGCTCAACTCAATTGACGAGCAGGTTCGGTGGATTCCGTCCTGGGGGCGGGATCGTATCTTTGGCATGATCGAGAACCGGCCTGACTGGTGCCTGTCCCGCCAGCGGGTCTGGGGCGTGCCGATTCCAGGCTTTACGTGTCGTTCCTGCAAGATGGTGCTGGCCGATCCGAAAGTCATCGAGCACGTGGCGAAGCTGGTCGAGAAGCAAGGCGCCGATGTCTGGTTCCAAAAGTCGGCGTCCGAGTTGATGCCTGCCGGGACTGCCTGCACGTGCGGCGGAAAAGAGTTCGAGAAGGAACGGGATATTCTGGATGTCTGGTTCGAGTCCGGCGTAAGCTTTGCCGCCGTGCTGAAGCCGCGCGGCTGGTGGCCCGCGGGCCTGTACCTGGAAGGCTCGGACCAGCATCGCGGCTGGTTCCACAGCGCGCTGCTGGCCGGCATGACGACGGACGGGAAGCCGCCCTATCAGGCGGTCCTCACGCACGGCTTCGTGGTGGACGGGGCGGGCAAGAAAATGTCCAAGTCTGCCGGCAACGTGGTGGCGCCCCAGGACGTGATCAAGCAATCAGGTGCGGAAATTCTCCGCCTCTGGGTGGCGGCGCAGGACTACCGGGAAGACCTGCGCATCTCGCAGGAGATTTTGAATCACCTGATCGAGGCCTATCGCAAGATTCGCAACACCTGCCGGTTCCTGCTGAGCAATCTCTACGATTTCGACTATGCGGCGCACCGGGTGGCCTACGAGAAGCTGCCCGAGGTGGACCGCTGGGCGTTGCTGCGGCTGGGCGAATTGATTCCGAAGGTCCGGAACGCGTACGAGGCCTACGAGTTTCACACCATTTTCCATGCGCTGAACAACTTCTGCTCGGTGGACCTCAGCGCCGTCTATCTGGATATTCTCAAAGACCGCCTCTACACGTTCCGCAAAGACGCGCATGAGCGGCGCAGCTCGCAGACCGTGTTGTATGAGATCCTGGTGGCCTTGACGAAGCTCATGGCGCCGATCCTGAGCTTCACCGCGGATGAGTTGTGGCGGATGTTGCCGGAGACGGCGCGCAAGAATCCGGATGCCTCAAGCGTCCATGGGGTTCGGTTCCCGGACCCGAACCCCATGTGGGCGGACGAGAAACTGGCGCAACGGTGGGAGAAGCTGCTGGAGATCAGGGTTGCAGTCCTGGCGTCCCTCGAAGCGCAGCGGCGGGGCAAGGTCATCGGCTCGGCGCTCGAGGCCAAGGTCGTGTTGAAGGCGGACGAGACCATGCTGGCCTTCCTGAAACCCTACGAAGCCGACCTTCCGGCTCTGTTCATCGTGTCGCAAGTCGCGCTGGAGGGCGGGGCGAAGCAAGGTTGTTCGGCGGAGATCAGAAAGGCGGAGGGCGACAAGTGCGAGCGCTGCTGGAATTACCGGCCGGCGGTCGGGACGTTCAAGGACCATCCGACCCTCTGCGACCGGTGCATCGAGGCGATTCGATGAGCCGTCCCGCGGCGCGCTACGTGCTGCTGGGGCTGGTGAGCGCGATCACGGTCCTGCTCGACCAGGCGACCAAGCTGCAGATCGTACAGACGATGCGCCTGCATGAGACCATTCCCGTGGTCCCGGATTTCTTCAGCATCACCTACATCCGCAATCCCGGCGCGGCGTTCGGTCTTCTGGCCTCAAGCAGCAACGGCTTCCGGCTGGCGTTCTTCGGGCTGACCTCGCTCTTCGCGCTCGCCTTGCTGGGCACGATCTTTTACCGCCTGAAGCCCGACGACTGGGGCGGGCAGCTCAGCGTGGCGGCCGTTTTCGGCGGGGCGATCGGGAATTTGCTGGATCGGGTGCGGTTCGGTGAAGTGATCGACTTCCTGGATGTCTACGTCGGCACCTACCACTGGCCGGCCTTCAACGTGGCCGATGCGGCGATCAGCGTCGGCGTCTGCTTCCTGGCCTTCCATCTGGCCTTTGATAAGCATGAGCCGGAGCCGGCTCTCCAGCAAAACCAACCGTAGCACTCAAAATGGGGACATTCACCATTTTGGTCAGAAATTGGGGTCAGAGTACAATTTCGCAAAGTGGAAATTGTACTCTGACCCCTGAAGGTTGGCGTTTAAGAGCACGGAAATGGTGAATGTCCCCGTTTTTATGAAACGATCCACAGCACGGCAATGCCCATCGCGATGCGGTAGTAGGCGAAGACCAGCAAACTGTGCCGCTTGACGAAGTTCAGGAATCCCGCAATCACGGCCCAGGCGACCAGGAACGCCACGACCAGCCCCAAGCCCAGCGCCAGCATGTCCTGCGTTGAGAGCAACGCGGCTGACTTGACCAGTTTATATCCGGTGGCGGCAAGCAAGGTCGGCAGGGCCAGAAAGAAGGAATATTCGGTCGCCGTCTTGCGATCCATGCCGGCGAGCAGGGCGCCGATGATCGTGGCGCCGGAGCGCGACGTGCCAGGGATCAGCGCCACGCACTGGGCTACGCCGACCCAAAACGCCGTCCGCACCCCGATCTGCTCCAGTTGCGTAAACCGGGCCTCCCGCTTCATCGCTTCCACCGCCATGATGATCAGGCCGCCGACGATCGACGCGACCGCGACCGTGCGAGGGTTAAAGAGATAAGCCTCGATCCAGTGATGGGCCAGCAGGCCGACCGACGCCGCCGGCAGAAACGCGACGAAGAGACCGATCAGAAACCACAGGCTCCTGTGCTGCGACATCGATTGGGTGACGGCTGCCATCCAGGGTCCTTGGCTGCAGAGTGAACGGAACGAGGTCTGTTCGGTTGCGGCCTGGGTCATGAAGGAGGCGAGCTTGTTCCGTTCATAGACGATCACGGCCAGGATGGCGCCCAGCTGGATCGCGATGTCCACGCTGGCGGCGGTCTCACCGGTGAACCCCAGCCAGTGTCCGACGAGAATCAAATGTCCGGTGGAGGAGATCGGCAGGTACTCGGTGAGTCCCTCGACGACCCCCAGGATGACGGCCAGCTCTGGTCCCCAGGTTTGCATGGGCGGCGCATGATCACAGACCCGTTTGCCGGCGTCAAGCTTTGAACATTCTCCGAAGAGCGCAACGGTGATAAATCCTTGTCTCTATTGACAAAACTCTGGGGATGCACTACACATCATGACAGCGAAACGGGTCGTCGACTTCGGACGTGGAGGATGGGATGAGGAGCAGAGCGGGAATCGGCGTGCTCGTGCTTGCGGCGCTGGCGGCAAGCGGATGCGTGAGCACTGGTACCTACGAGCAGGCTGTCGCGGAGGCGGAGGAAGCGAAAGCCAGGGCGGACAAGATCCAGCTGCAAAAAACGGTCTTGGAGCAGGAAGTCAAAAGCCTGCGGGACCAGAAGACCAAGCTGGCGGAGGACGCCGACCTGGCCTCCTCCGAACTGCAGCGCCTGAAAGACAGTTTGGACAAGGAACGGGGAGGCGCAAGCTCCCGCGTCCGCGATCTGGAGCAGCGGAGCCGCGACTTGGCCGCCCAGAACCGCGCCCTGCGCCAGCAATACGATTCTTTGAGGAAGCAAAATGAGTCGCTCAAGGGCACGGTCGCCCGGTATCAAAAGGCGCTCAAGGAGCCGCCGCCATCATTGCCAGCTGTGCCGAAGTCGCCGACGGCTCCGGCCGCGCCTGGTGCTCCCGCGGTGTCGGCTGCGCCTGCGGCACCGGTTGCTCCTGCTCCTGCGGCCGCACCGGCTCCCGCCGCGCCTACCGCCAGCGTTTCGCCGGTGAACGTCAATAAGGCTTTTGCCCAGGAGATGGTCCTGTTTCTCGGGATCACGAAAGAAGAAGCCGACAAAATCGTGGCCGGCCGGCCGTACAAGGTCAAACAAGAGATCCTCGTCAAGGGCGTGCTGCCGAAACCCAAGTTTGACGCGATCAAGGATCGGATCACCGTCGCGCAGTAACGGATATCGCATGTCACGTCGGTTGGCGTGACCGGGGCAGGGACAGCAGGCCATCCGCCGCCGGCGGATGGCCTGTTGCGTTTCAGGCTGATTGCCCGCACAATGAGCTGACGATGCAGGGGTTTCTGGAGTGGGGGGTGCCTGTGGTGCGGAAAGCGGCGTGGATCATCGGCGTGCTAGCGGTGGGGGTCGCCATCGGAGGCTACGTGTTCTTCGGCGGCGAGCGGAAGATCCCCATCCGCTACAAGACGGCACCGGTCGAGCGGGGTGCGATCGTGTCGGTCGTCAACGCGACGGGGACGATCAATCCCGTCACGATGGTGCAGGTCGGCAGCCAGGTGACGGGGATGGTGCAGAGCCTGAACGCGGATTTCAATTCTGCCGTGAAGAAGAACCAGATCGTCGCGCAGATCGACCCCTTTCCCTACCGGGCGCGGCGCGATCAGGCTTCGGCCAATCTGGCCAACGCGAGGGCGGCCGTGCTCAAGTCCAAGGCGGACCTGGCCCAGCGCAAGCGTGAACTGGACCGCGTGCAATCCCTCATCAAGCAGCAGTTTGTCTCGCAGAACGACGTGGACGTGGCCGTGACAGCCCACGAGGGGGCGGTGGCCCAGCTGGCCGTAGCCGAGGCGGCGGTCAAGCAGGCCCAGGCGGCCCTCGAGGCGGCAGAACTGGACCTGACCTACACGGTCATCAAGTCGCCGATCGACGGGATCGTGATTTCCCGCCAGGTGGAGGTCGGTCAACGGGTCAATGCCAGCATGTCCATTCCCGTTATCTTCATGGTTGCGCAGGACCTGACGAAAATGCAGGTGGACGCCAATGTGAGCGAAGCGGACATCGGCGGGATGGCCGAAGGCAGGGAGGTTGCCTTCACCGTGGATGCCTATCCGGGCGAGCGGTTCCAGGGCAAGATCCGGCAGGTGCGCAACGCGCCGATCAGCGTGCAGAACGTCGTGACCTATGACGTCGTGGTCGGCGTGGACAACGCCGATCTCCGGCTCAAGCCCGGGATGACGGCCAACGTTTCCATCATTGTCGCGCGGAAGGACCAGGCGCTGAAAGTCCCGAACGCGGCCCTGCGTTTCGTGCCTCCCAAAACGACCGAGGGGGCGGCCGCCCAGCCGGTCCGTCAGGCGCCGGCTGCCGAGGGCGGCGGATCGAAACTGGTGTGGCGGCTGGGGTCCTCCGGCGATCCCGAGCCTGTGTCGGTTCAAGTCGGGATTTCAGACGGCCTGGTGACCGAGCTCATCGGCAACGAGCTGAAGGAAGGGGAGCCGGTGATCGTCGGGTTCGAGTCGTCGCGGACGGCGCGGGCGGAGAATCTGCCGCCTGGATTCGGCGGCAGTGGGCCGCACAGGCCACGGTCCCGGGAGCGCGGCCTCTGACCACCAACCCCTAACCACTTCTCACCATGGGTACGCTGATCGACTGCCAGGACATCTGGAAGGTCTACCGGCTCGGCGACGTCGACGTACAGGCGCTGCGGGGCTTGACGGTCCAGGTCGGGCGGGGCGAGTTCGTGGCCATCATGGGGGCGTCCGGCTCCGGCAAAACCACCCTCATGAACATCATCGGCTGTCTCGACACGCCGACCAGAGGCAGCTATCGGCTGGACGGGACGGATGTGGGTGGGTTGGGGTCCGACGCGCTCGCCGACATCCGGAACCGTGAAATCGGGTTCGTCTTCCAGAGCTTCAATCTGATTCCCCGGACCAGCGCGCTCGAGAACGTGCAGCTGCCGCTGTTTTACCGGGGGCTCTCCCTGCGCGAGCAGCGTGCGCGCGCGGCCGATGCGCTGGCGCGGGTCGGGCTGGCCGGGCGGGAGCACCACTACCCGGCGCAGCTCTCCGGCGGCCAGCAGCAGCGCGTGGCCATCGCGCGGGCGCTCGTGGCCGCGCCCTCCATCCTGCTGGCGGACGAGCCGACCGGCAACCTCGACACCGAATCCAGCCGCGAGATCATGGCAGTCCTCGAGGGCCTCAACCGCCAGGACGGCATCACCGTGCTGGTCATCACGCACGAAGTGGACATTGCCACCTATGCCGCCCGGCAAATTCTGCTCAAGGACGGGCAGGTGCTGGAGGACCGGCGCACGGCCGCTGTGACGGCGGGAGCAGGGTGACGGCAATGGTCGCGTTCATTCTGCTCACGGTCACGACGGCGTTCCGCATTCTGAGCCGCAACCGGCTCAGGGCCGGACTGACGGTGCTGGGCATCGTGATCGGTGTCGGCGCCGTGATCGCGATGGTCAGCATCGGCCAGGGGGCGAAGGCCGCCGTGCGCGCGCAGGTCGCCAGCATGGGGACGAACGTCATCATCATCCTGCCCGGCGCCACGACGACGGGCGGCGTGCGGGGCGGCCAGGGAAGCGCGGTGACGCTGACGGTCGCTGACGCGCAGGACCTGAAGAAAAAAGTGCCGCTGCTGGTGGATACGGGCTGGGGCAAACGGGACGTGTTGCAGGTTGTCTACGGCAACAAGAACTGGAACGGTCCGGTCAACGGCATTTCTCCGAGTTACCTGACGATCCGGGACTGGTCCTTTTCCAGCGGAGTGCCGTTTGCCCAGGCCGATCTGGACGTGGCGGCTCGCGTGGCCCTGCTGGGGCAGACGGTGGTGGAGAATCTGTTCGAGCCGGGGGAAGAGCCGGTCGGCGCGACGATCCGTCTCAAGAACGTGCCGTTCACGGTCATCGGCGTGCTGTCGCCCAAGGGCCAGTCGGCCCAGGGAACCGACCAGGACGACGTCGTGTTCATCCCCTTCACGACGGGAGAGCGCAAGGTGCTCGGTACGCAGTTCCTCGGTTCGATCGGGGCGATCTTCGCCTCGACGGACCGCACCGAGGATTTGCCGCAGGCCGTGGAGGCCATTCGGGAAGTCCTTCGCGCCCGTCACCGCCTGCAGGCGGAGCAGCCGGACGACTTTACGATCCGGACGCAAGTGGACATCGGCAAGGTGCAGGAGGGCACCGGCCAGACGCTCACGATCATGATGTTCGCGATCGCCTCCATTTCGCTGCTGGTGGGCGGCATCGGGATCATGAATATCTTACTTGTCTCCGTGACGGAGCGGACGAAAGAGATCGGCGTACGGATGGCCGTCGGCGCCAAGCGGCGGCACATCCTGCTGCAATTCCTGATCGAAGCGATGACGCTGAGCCTGTTCGGCGGCGTGCTGGGCATCCTGCTGGGCATCGTCTGCGCCCGCGCCACGACCGTCGTGGCGGGCTGGCCCACGATCATCGCGCCGGAGTCGATCGTGGTCGCTTTTCTGTTTTCGCTGGCGATCGGGCTGTTCTTCGGGCTCTATCCTGCCAACAAGGCCTCGCGCCTGAACCCCATTGATGCGCTCAGATACGAATAGCTTACATCTCAGAAGCAGGCGGGGTGGCAGGCCCGTTCGCTCTCGCGCCTCTCGGATCGACCCTGCCGGGCTTTAGCGGGCGGAACCCTTCTGGAATTCCCGCGGCCGCGGTCCTTGACCGCGGTGCCTTGGTCAGTTCCAGCTTTCCTGCCCGCTAAAGCCTCGGCGGGTGCCCCGATCCTTCGGCGAAGGTCGCTCTTGGCCTGCCACCCCGCCGGCGCGTCTCCCATTTAATAAAAAATGAACGGTGACAGACCGCTTAAGGGCCTGTCACCGTTAACGCTTCGCCACGTTCCATGGGCAATTCCAACAGTGACAGTCCTCTCAATATTGTTTTTCATCAAGACTTCGTCGCTCTTGCCATCAGCTGCAACGTCCGCATCGTGTCTCGGTAAAATAGGTCAGGTCAGCCCGGCTCTTCTCCGCGATCTCCTTCAGGATGTCCCCGAAGTGCCACAGTTCTACTCCGGCCTGCTTCGCCGCAGGAGGAACATCCTCCTCCCAACCCCAGGAGACGACCACCTTTCTGTAGTTGCCTGGCAGGAAGCCAAAGCTTTTTAGCTTTTCGACCACTCCGGGGTTCGCAAATTTCCTCTTCGTGAAAAATCCAAGGGTTCTCCGCTGTCCAGCTTGCTTCTCGCGCACCTTGAGATCCTCGGCCGAGAATGTTTTGTTCGTAAGACGCGAAAAGCCACCTGAGATCGAGACCCCGCTCTCGATATGGTATCTGAGGATCTTGCTCGGATTACAAACGTCAACGGCGAGAAGATCGATCTCAAACTGACCCTTGCACTTGATGTTCGGGATGGTGAGCCAGCCTTTGACGTAACGCACGTAAGCTTCCACAATCTTCTCCGTGGTTTCCATAGGTTCTAGGGCCTCCAAATCAACGCGACACCTTCACAAGTATGTCTATTGGTTTGACGGAAGCCTTGTCAATAGGGAAACCAAACAGGGACATTCAAGATTATAGGACGATCACCATCGGCGTAGCCCGCTGAACGGGGCGAAGCGTTAAAGGCGACGGGTTTTCAAGCGACCCGTCGCCTTTCTATTTTATATAAATGTTTGGCTCTCTCTCCCGCGAGCGGTGGCCCGGTCTCCCTTCAACTGCGCGCGTCCAACGAGGGCCTTCCGAGGCCGCGCGTTGCGCGAGCACAGAAGGGAGACCGGGCCGCCAAAGCTCGCTCCGGGAGGTGCGGGAGCGAACGGCCATGCCACCACGGCTAAGATTCAGTGCGAAAGCGCGTGCAGCGACAGCTCGATGCGGGGATGGTGGGCGTCCCGCGTCTTGTACAGATGGATCTCCGTGACGCGGTTGTCGTTGAGGCCGAGCGCTTCGCAGAGGGCGTCCTGGGCGATCTTCAGGCCGCTGTCCACGTCGCGCCGGAGGGGCGAGGCGAAATAAAACCGGATGGAGAGCGACAGATCGTTCGCGCGCAGGGTATGGAGCAGGGCCTGCCGGTGCGGCGCGCGCGCCAGTCCGAGAAGCACTTGCTGTCCCACGACCGCCTTGTAGCTTCGGCCGGAGGCCGAGAGCACGCGGCGGCCGTTCACGGTGGCATATTGATGGTTGATGCTCGGAGGAACCGGCAGGGTGAGGGAGAGACTATCCGGCGTCACCTTCGCGTGGCCTGGCATTGGAGTCTGCCGGGCTGGCGACAGCGTCAGCGGCTTCGGGCGTCGTACAGCCCGATTGGGTGTCAGCGAAAAGATCGGGGCAGGCTCCACGTGCTTTAAGGCGGATTCGCCGGGACGATAGGAGATGCGCCGAAGGGGAACCGGGTGGAGCGGGACGCGTTTGGGCAAGCGCTGTGGCACGTGGTCAGAGGAGATTGAGAATCTTGCTCAGGTTCTGCTCGTACTTGTCTTCCGATTTGCTGACGTACCGCCGCCACTCGGCGGGGTTCCAGACTTCCAGGTGGTTGTAGAGGCCCACGAGGATGATTTCCTGCTCGTCGTCCAGGGGGATCAGCTTGCGGAGCTTGCCGGGGATCAGAATGCGGCCGGCCTTGTCCACGTCGGAGGTGCCGGCTTCCGAAACGACGAAGTGCATGAAGAGCCGGCTCTGGTCCTCGTCGAGCTTGGTACGGGTCCGCTCGAGGACCTTGTCCCATTCGGCCGTCGAATAGACCCACAGAGCCTGCTCCGGACCCTTGAGGAACACGACGCCGTTCCCTTGCGTTTCCAGACGCTCCCGCAACGGAGTGGGGACGATGAAGCGTCCCTTTTCGTCAAGTTTACAAAGATACTCACCGGCAAACATTAGGACAGTCTCCCCGTCAGGCTGATCGGTGATGAGCCGTTGACCGACTGCGCAGCCACTGATCGAGATCCGAGCGCACAAACCGCCATTCCTTGCCCAGCTTGAACGCGGGCATGTGGCGGTCCTGGATGTACCGGTAGAGCGTCCTCGGCGTGACCTTGAGGTACCGGCAGGTTTCGGCCGCCGTCAACAATTCGTTCTGCGTGGAAGCTCCCATCGTCGCGCCTGCACGTGTAAAACCATTTACTCATTGGAGTCGACGATAGAAGCAGACCGGAAAAATGTCAAGCAATTCTGCATGACGATGCATGTCAATCCATGTCAATTTACGTCGTTCGCGCCAGCACACCGACGTAGACGTCGGCCGCTCCGGCTTTACGCAGCGTCTTGGCGCATTCGTGGACGGTGGCGCCGGTCGTCATCACGTCGTCGATCAGCAGCACGCGCTTGCCGGCCACGTCGGCCGGACGCCGGACGGCAAAACACCGGCGCAGGTTTTTCAGCCGGGCTGTCCGGCTCAATTCGGTCTGCGGCGGCGTGGGGCGGGTGCGCACGAGCGTGTCGTAGGCAAGCGGGAGGCGCAGGCGGCGGTTCAGCTCGTCGGCGAGCAGGAGCGACTGGTTGTATTCGCGCGCGCGCAGGCGGGAGGGATGGAGCGGGACCGGCATCAGAAGATCGACGTCAGGGGGATCGCGCCACGCCTCCCGCCACAAGGCTCCCAGCGTCTTGGCTAAAACGACTTTGCCGCGATACTTGAACAGATGGATCGCCTGCTGCAGAGGCGGCTCGTAGGCATACCAGGCCCAGGCCCTGGTGAAGGCGGGCGGGCGCAGGCGGCACGACAGGCACAGGTGGTCGGGGCTGTAGGTCAGCGCGACGTCGGATGCGAACGGCAGGCCGCAGCGCGGGCACGAGGGTCCGGTCAGGGGGCGCACCGATGCCCAGCAGGTCCGGCAGAAAAACGGGACCGGGTCGTCTCCCAGATCCGTTCCGCAGGAGGCGCAGGCGACCGGCAGCACCGCATGCAGGGCGCGCCGGGCCAGCGACGCCAAGGCAGCCATGAGGTCTCGCGGCTCGGTCATGGAAAAATTTCCAGGCGATCGTTCGGCGGTGGTTGTACTGGTTCACTCCCGCTGAGTCAAGCCGGAGGCGTGGTTGTGGCTGCGCGCGCGGATGTGATATACGAGACACGCGTCCATTCAACGGGGCGGCAAGGTGGTCCGGCTCGATCATGTGTCCAAGGAATATCGCAGGGGCGCGGCCGTCGTCGCGGCGCTCCGGGACGTCAGCCTCCAGGTGGCCGGCGGCGAGTTCTGCGCCTTGATGGGACCGAGCGGGTGCGGGAAAAGCACGTTGCTGAACCTGGTGGCGGGGCTCGATCGGCCGACCTCGGGCGGGATCTTTCTCGATGGGCGGCCGACGAAGGACTTTTCGGACCAGGAGTGGACCGCGCTGCGACGCTCCCTCATCGGCATGGTCTTCCAGTCATTTCATCTCTTGCCCACGCTGACGGCTGAGGACAACGTGGCGCTGCCCCTGCTGCTGCAGGGCGAGGCCCGCCGGTCTGTCCGCCGGCGCGTGACGGAGAGCCTGGAGCGCGTCGGGCTGGGGCCGCGCGCGCGGCACCGGCCGAGCGAGCTGTCGGGAGGCGAGCAACAGAGGGTGGCCATCGCGCGCGCATTGGTCCACCGGCCCCGCCTGATTCTGGCCGACGAGCCGACGGGCAATCTGGATTCGCACAGCGGCGCTGAGGTGATCGCGCTGCTCAAATCTCTGTCGAAAGAGCTCACGCAATCCGTGCTGCTGGTGACCCACAGCCGGGAAGCGGCGACAGCCGCCGACCGGATTCACTTGATGAAGGACGGTGAGGTGGAAAGCTGATAGCGAACAGCTAATAGCCAATGGCCGAAGGCAAGGGGAGTTTTGCTACTAGCTACTCGCTACTAGCTATTCGCTGAGGAATCTATGGATCTCTCGGTTACGATCGCAGGCGTTCGGTTCCCGGCGTGCCTCATGAACGCGGCCGGCGCTCTGTGCGTGACGCGCGAGGAATTGGAGGCCCTGGGACGCTCGCGCGCTGGCGCGATCGTCACCAAGTCCATGACGCTGGAGCCGCGCCAAGGCAACCCGGAGCCGCGCTATCGTGCGTTCCCGGGCGGCTCGATCAATTCCATGGGACTGCCGAACCTGGGCTACCGCGCCTATGCCGCGCTGATTCCGGAATTGAAGAAATTCGGCAAGCCCGTCGTGGCCAGCGTGGCGGGGCTGGCCGAGGACGATTTCATCACGATCGCGACGGCAATCAACGAGCGCGCGCCCGACCTGATCGAGGTCAATCTCTCCTGCCCCAACATTCCGGGCAAGCCGCAGATCGGCTACGACCTCGATGCCTCGGAGCGCCTGATGAAGCGGGTGCGGAAGATCATCACCGTGCCGATGGGCGTCAAGCTGCCTCCCTATTTCGATCCGGCCCACCACGAGCAGATGGCCGGGGTCATCGAGCGAACGGGCGTGGACTTTCTCTCACTCATCAATTCGGTCGGCAACGGGCTCGTGGTCGATCCCGAGCGGGAAACCGTGGTCATCAAGCCCAAGGGAGGGTTCGGCGGGCTGGGGGGGCCGCTCATCAAGCCGGTGGCCCTGGCCAATGTGCGCGCGTTCTGGAAGCTGTTCAAGGGACGGCTGCCGATCATCGGCACGGGCGGAGTCGTCTCCGGCGGCGATATCTTCGAGCATCTCTTGTGCGGGGCCACGGCGGTGCAGATAGGGACGGTGCTGGTGGACGAAGGGCTGGGTGTGTTCGACCGGCTGCAGAAAGAACTGGCCGCGGTCCTGGAGAAGAAGGGTTGCTCGTCGCCCGCGGCCTGCATCGGCAAGCTCAAGGAACTCTGATCCGTCGGGGCGCGGTCTGGCTAGGAGATGAAACTTTTCGGCAGCAGGCGCAGCACCAGGGCCTGGCGGAGCAGTTGCGCCACGTTCCGCACCTTCAGCCGCCGCATCAGGTTGAAGCGGTGAACTTCGACGGTGCGCACGCTGATGCCGAAATGATGGGCGATTTCCCGGTTCGTCAACCCTTCCGCGACTAGACGGAGAATCTGCTTTTGGCGGGGCGTGAGAGCAGCAGAGCCCTTCTTCTGCGTCGAGCGTCCGCTGCGCACCGCCTTGCGCCTCACGCGGGACATAGAAGAATCCCTTTCGTTACGAACACGTAGTCACTCTAACACGCGGTTCTGCTTCGGTAAATAAGTACCATTCCCGAAGGCCCCACATGCCCGGACTGTTAAGAGCCCTCCTGATGATCGCCCGCTCCCATGTGGTGGAGCGGCCCGTCCGCACCGCGATGACCGTGCTGGGCATCGCGCTGGGCGTCGCCGTGTTCGTCGCCATCCGCACGGCGAACGTGGATGTCCTCAAGTCGTTCGAGGACGCAGTGCTCACCGTGGCCGGCCGGGCGACGCTTCAAGTATCGGGCGGTGACATGGGCCTGGACGAGCGGGTGATCATCACGCTCCGGCACCAGCCTGGCGTGTTGGCCGCTTCGCCGGTCTTGCAGCAAAGCACGCGGGTCGCAGCGGGACCGCATCGAGGCCGGCCGCTCGTAGTCCTGGGGTTGGACCTCCTCGAGGCCGCAGACCACAAGTCGTTTCACCTGCAGACGGAGACCGGCGCCGAGCCGACGTTGGACCCGCTGCTGGAGCCGACCGCCGTCTTTATCGGCGCCCGCCTCGCGGCCGAATGGTCGCTGTCGGAGGGAAGTACGCTGGAGCTGCTCGCGGGCACCACCACGCATCAGGTGGTCGTGCGGGGCGTGGTGCAATCGAGCGCCGGCGCCCGCACGGCCTGGGAGCACCTGGCGGTCATGGATATCGCGGCCGCGCAATCGTTGTTCGGATCGGTCGGCCGCCTCGACCGGATCGATCTCGTGACCGACCCCGCCCGCCCGGTCGAGGAGATCGCCCAGGCCGTGGCGCCGCTGCTACCGCCGCCGCTGACGATCCGTCGCCCCGCCCATCGCAACGAGCAGGTGGAGCGGATGGTCCGGGCCTTTCAGTTGAACCTGGCGACCTTGAGCGGGGTCGGCCTCCTGGTCGGGTTGCTGCTGGTCTACAACACGATCGCCTACTCGGTGGTGCGGCATCGCCGGGAGATCGGCATTCTGCGCTCGCTGGGGCTGTCGCGCGCCGGCGTCGGCGCCTTGTTTCTCGGGGAAGCGGCGGTCATGGGGTTGGTCGGCGGCATGGCGGGGAGCGTCTTCGGTGTGCTGTTGGCGCACCGCCTGGTCGCCTTTTTGAGCCGCACCGTGTCCGATCTCTACGTGTCCGTCAGCGTGGTCCCGGACGGGCTTTCGCCGGCCACGCTGTCGCTGTTGCTTGAGGGCGCGGTCTTCGGGCTTGTGGTGGCGATGCTGGGCGCGCTGGCGCCGAGCATGGACGCGGGCCGCACCGCTCCGGCGCGGGCCCTGGCGCCGGGCGAATATGAAGAAGCGCAGGCTCTCCGTGCCGTCCCGCTGGCGTGGTTCGGCGGTGGGTGCTTCGTGCTCGCCGGACTGCTGGCCCTGCCGGGGCCGGTCGCGGGGCTTCCGGTCTTCGGCTATGTGTCGGCGCTCTGCCTGTTCGTGAGTCTTGCGACGGTGGCGCCGCTGCTCGTCTCCTGGGTGGGCGCCCTCGCGACAAGCGCGTCGGCCGAGCGGCGGGGCATCGGCGCCCTCGGCCTCCTTGCGGCCGAGCAGATGGCGCGGGCACCGGGCCGGAACGCCGTCACGGTGTCGGCGCTCATGGTCGGCATCTCGATCATGCTCGGCGTGGGCACCATGGTCCACAGTTTCCGGCAGACGGTGGAAGCCTGGATCAACCAGGTGGTCATGGCGGACCTGGTCGTCGCGCCGACTGATTGGCTCGACGGGGAGGGCAGCGGGATGCAGGCCAACCGGATGCCGCTGGCATGGGCGAAGCTGGCCGCGGCGGTTCCCGGCGTGGCCGCCGTGGATACCTATCGGGATCTGACGGTCGAGATCGGCGGGCAGCCCGTCTCGCTGGTCTCGCGGGATCTGCTCGTGCACGCCATACACAGCCGGTACCTGTTCATGAAAGGAGAGTCGGCCGAGCTGCTGCACCGCACCATCACCACCCGCGGCGTCATCCTGTCGGAAGTCCTGGCGGGCCGGATGGGCGTCAAGGCCGGCGATGCGCTGACGATCCTGACGCCGTCCGGCGAACGGTCGTTTCCGGTCGTCGGCCTGTTCTACGATTATGCGACGGACGGGGGGAAGCTCGTCATGGACCGGTCGCTCTACCGCACGCTCTGGGACGATGACACGACGACCGTCATCGCCGTCTATGTGGCGCCGGGGGCCGATGCCGGTTCGGTGCGGCGCCGCCTGGACGAGGTCATGGGGCGGGCCGGGCAGGTCGTCACGATCAGCAACGCGGAGATCAAGCGGGAGATCCTGGCGATTTTCGACCGGACCTTCCGCGTCACCTATGCGCTCGAGTTGATCGCGGTCGTGATCGCGCTGCTGGGTATCGTGAACACGCTGTTGACGTCGGTGCTGGAGCGTCAGCGGGAGATGGCGACGCTGCGGGCGATCGGGGCGAGCGCGCGGCAAATTCGGGGGCTCGTGTTGTGGGAGGGGCTGTACCTGGGCGCCTTAGGGGCTTGTCTCGGGGTGTTCGGCGGGATGGTGCTGTCGTTCCTGCTCATCCACGTGATCAACAAGCAGTCGTTCGGCTGGACGATTCATTTCCAGTTTCCCGCCTGGCTGGTGTTCCAGGGGGTGGCGCTGGCGATCGGCGCCGCGCTGGCGGCGAGCTATCTGCCGGCGCTCTGGGCGGCCAGGCAGCCGGTGGTGGACGGGCTGCGGTACGAGTAGCGGGTTAGGAGTTGCTTGTGGCTGGTTGGTAGTCCACTTCGATCTCGAACCCCAGATCGGTGATCATCTTCCAGGCGTCCGGCGCCGGCTGGCCCGGAGTGGTCAGGTAGCCGTTGACGAACAGCGAGTCCGCGGCATAGAGGGCCAGCGGCTGGAGCGAACGCAGGTTGAATTCCCGCCCTCCCGCCACGCGGATCTCCGTGCGGGGATGCAGGAACCGGAACAGGCAGAAGATTTTGAGGCACCGTTCGGGGGTCAAATGCCGGCAATCTTGAAGGGGCGTGCCCTCGACCGGGTGCAGCATGTTCAACGGAATCGAGTCCGGCTTCACGTCCCGCAGCGCCAGCGCCAGGTCAATCACGTCTTCGTCCCGCTCGCCCATGCCGACGATGCCGCCGGAGCAGATCTCCAGCCCGGCCGTCCTCGCGTGCTGGATCGTGGCCAGCCGGTCCTGGAACGTGTGCGTCGTGCAAATCTCCGTGTGGTACGTTTCGCTCGTGTTGAGGTTGTGATTGATCCGGTCCACGCCGGCTGCCTTCAGCAATCGCGCCTGCTTCTCATTCAATAACCCGAGCGAACAGCACACCTGGATCGGAATCTCCCGCTTGATCGCGCGCACGGCGTCGGAAATCTCGTCAATTTCCCGGTCGAGCGGGCTGCGTCCGCTGATCACGACGCAATAGCGCTGGGCCTTGGAGGCGGCGGCCCGGCGCGCCCCGTCCAGCATCTGTTCCTTGGAGACCAGGCCGTACCGCTCGATGTCAGCCGTGGAGACGGAAGACTGCGAGCAATAGTGGCAGTCCTCCTGGCAGGCTCCGCTCTTGGCGTTCAACAGCATCTGCAGGCGGACCTTTTTCCCGAAGTACTGCTCGCGGACCCTGAAGGCGGCGGCCAACAGCTCGTTCACGCGGTCGTCGGGGGTCTTCAGGACGTCCCGGCATTCGTCCCGCGTGAGAAGTTCGTCCCGGAGCGCTTTATCGGCACACGTATCGTACGACGTCATCGAGAATCTCCGTTTATACGGTTTCGAAGGGTGTGCCGAAGCCGTGATAGGCGACGGACCGGGTTTCGGCCATGCCGGCCTCCGCGCGCGCGGCGGCCTCGGACGCGTCCACCCAGGGGAGCGCCACGAAGGTATTCCAGGATCCGCACCGGAAGCACCGGCCCGACCATTCGGCGGACTCATGCTGGCAGTTGGTGCAGCGGTACGGGACGACCACGCGCTTCTTGAACCCGAGCGCTTTCTTGAGCTCTTCGACGGCCAAATCCATGTGCTGCTTGCGCAGATACAGGTTGGCCATGATCTTGTGGTAGTCGGCCATCTGGTCCTGCGGGCCTTCCAGGCTGGACAGGAGGTCGTAGGCCTCATCCACCATCTCCAGCCGGTAGTAGAGCTTGCCCAGATAGAACTTCAGCACGGGGTTGCGCGGGTCCCGCTGGATGGCGCTCTGGAAGATGCGGATGATTTCGCCGGGCTCGCCCATCTCGAGATAGAGCTCTTCCAGGCGGTGCAGCAAAATCACGTTGTTGGTCTTGGCGTAGACCTTTTCCAGAATTTCCGCGGCGGTCTTGGTCTTGCCTTCCTGGACCAGGATCTCGCCCAGACCGATGTAGGCGGGCAGGAACTGCTTGTCCCGCTTGATCGCGGCGCGGAAATAATGGCGGGCCTTGTCCGGCTGCCCCCGCTCCAGCAAGTGGCGACCGACTTCGTAGGTCAGCCCGACGAGCACGCCGCTTTCCACGCGTTCCTCGGCTTCCGAGAGATGGGCCTTCAGCAGGCGGTGCTGGATATCCAGCGCTTCGTTCCAGGATTCCAGCCGGATGTAGAGGTCCCGCTTGCCCATGAGGGCCGTCAGGTTGGCGGAATCTAGCTTGAGGATGTCCCGCAGGACGTGCAAGGCCTCCTCGAAGCGCTTCGCGCCTTCCAGGTCCTTGGCGAGCGCCAGCAGCACTTCGATGTTGCGGTCCTCGATGCCGCGGGCTTTCCGGTGCAGCCGGATCGCTTCCGCGTAGTTTTTCTCGGTCCGGTGGATGTTGCCCAGCCACAGCAGCGAGTCGATGTGGTTGGGGTCCAATGCGAGCGCCTTCTGGAACAGGCTGATCGCCTCAGCCGTCCGCTTCGACAAAAAGGCGTTGGTGCCTTCCCGGTGCAGGACGCCCACTTTCGCCTCGCGGCGGCGCAGGCGCCCGCTGCGCCAGTTCAGGATGGCGTGCGCGGTTTCCCGGATGCCGACGGCCAGCGTCACGAGCGCGGCGCCGATGGCCACGGACAGCAGGACCAGCGACGCGAGGCTCAGCTCATGCCCGCCGGCGGAGCTGAGGCGGAGCGTGACGGAGCCGGGATTCAGCTCGCGGAAGTGATCGTAGAGGACGCTCGCGACGATCACCAGAAAGACTGTCAGGAGCAGTCGCAGCATGGGTTATCCCTGTCCGCGGGCCCGCGCCGGGCGCGTCCGCACGGGGCGGGCCGAGACGGCTGGCGCCGGCGCCTGGTCCGGCAACGGCACGTGTTTCGCGTCTCCCCACAGCCGCTCGAGCGCGTAATGCGCCCGGACGTCCGTCCGGAAGACGTGGACCACCACATCGCCGTAGTCCATCAAGACCCACTGCGACGTGGAAGTGCCTTCGATGCTGAGGGGGTGGATGCGCTGCGCTGCGAGGGTGCCGTCGATATGGTCCGCGATGGCGCGGACCTGACGCTCCGACCCTCCCGAGCAGAGCACCAGGTAATCAGCAATGGAGGTGAGCTTCCCGACGTCGAGCACCATCACGTCGTCGGCCTTCTTGTCGAGCGACGCCGTCGCGATGGCGAGGGCTTTAGCCTTGGACTCCGGGACGATCGGGTTCCTCCTGATAGAGCCTGTGGCGCATTATATAAGATTCGACAGGGGCAGGCAACAGCGAGGAAACGCGCTCGCCGCTGCGAAGCTGACGCCGGATGTCGGAAGCGGAGGTGTCGCACGGAGGCAGTCTCAGGAGTGTGAGGCCGGCACCGCCCGGCACCGGCACGTCGAGGCGGTCCTGCGTCCGGCGTTCCAGGGCCTCCAGGGCCGGTCGGGGCATGGGCGGCAGAGGGGGCAGGTCGGCCAGCCGCGCGAAGGAAAACCCGGTTCTCGACACGACGGCGAAGCGGCAGGCTTTCAACAGCTCAGGCGCCTGTCGCCAGCTCGGGAACTCCAGAAACGCGTCGAGCCCGATGATGAACGACAGTTCGACATCCGGTCCATAGTGCTCGCGGAGCGCGCGGACCGTCTCGAACGAATAGGATTTCGTCGGCTTCCGCACCTCCACGTCGGAAACGGAGAACATCGGATCGGAGGCGATGGCCAGCCGGACCATTTCGAGGCGATGAAGCGCGGGCGCCAGGCCGTCCTGCGGTTTGTGAGGGGGATCGCCGGTCGGAATGAACAGGATACGGTCGAGCGGCAGCCGTTCCCGGACGCGGGTCGCGATGGTCAGATGGCAATGATGGATGGGATTGAACGTGCCGCCGAATAAGCCAATGCGCATAGATTGTAGCAAATAGCTGATAGCGAATAGCTCAGAATTCTGTGTTCTGGCTGCCGGCCATTAGCTATTCGCTGCCTGCTAGAGAATCACCAAATTGTCCCGATGGATCGCCTCTTCATATTCCTGCTGCCCGATGAGCTTGTGAATCTCGGCGGTCTTGCGTCCCTTGATCTGCTTGAGCGCGTCCGATGAAAAATTCACCAGTCCCTTCGCGATCTCCTTCCCGTGACGGTCAACACAAGATACGGCGTCGCCGGGGCCGAAGTCGCCGCTGACGCCGGTGATGCCGGAGGGGAGCAGGCTCTTGCCCCGCTTCGCGAGGGCCTCGACCGCGCCGTCGTCGAGCGCGAGCTGTCCCTTGGCGCGGAGCGTGAAGGCAATCCAGTGTTTGCGGCTGGTCAGGCGCTTGCCTTTCGGCAGGATGAACGTGCCGGCCTCGGCGCCGTCGAACACGGAGGGGAGGAGGCCGGCCTGCTCGCCGCTCATGATCAGCGTCGCGCCGCCGTATTCCGAGACCTTCTTGGCCGCCTGGATCTTGGTCGCCATCCCGCCGGTGCCTTCGAAGCTCCGGGTGACGCCGGCGCGCCGCTCGATGTCCTTCGTGACGTCGGTGACGAGCGGGATCAGCGTCGCCCCCGCGTGCGTGCGGGGGTCTTCCGTGTAGAGTCCCGCGACGTCCGACAGGATCACGAGCAGATCGGCATCCACCAGGTGCGCGACCTGCGCCGCCAGGTTGTCGTTGTCGCCGAAGCGGATTTCGTCCACGGCGACCGTGTCGTTCTCGTTGATGATCGGAATCACGCCGAACCCGATCAGTGCCGCGAGCGTATGGCGGGCGTTGAGAAAGCGTTTCCGGTCCGCCAGGTCCTGGTGCGTCAACAGCACCTGCGCGACCTTCTGCCCCAGCGACTCGAAGGCTTTTTCGTAGGCCCACATGAGGCGGCTCTGGCCGACCGCGGCGGCGGCCTGCTTTTCCGGCAGGCTCTTGGGGTAGGCCGCGAGGCCGAGCTTCTGAATGCCGGAGACGATCGCGCCGGATGAGACAATGAGCGCCTCGCGGCCGCTCCGCTTCACGGCGGCGACATCGGCGGCCAGCTGCTCGATCCGTTCCGGGCGCAGGCCCGTGCCCTTGGAGGCCACCAGGCTGCTTCCGATCTTGACCACGACGCGTCGCGCGTCTTTCAGGAGACGGTCTCGCATGCAGCCCTCAGTGCCGTGACGCGCTCGCCCGTGTACCGGACCAGCTGGTCCAGCCCTTCGCGCGTGACGGCCGAAATGGCGAAAAACTTGATCCGCTTCCGCTTGCAGTAGGCTTTCAACGCATCCAGCCACTTCTCGTCGCCTTTGATGTCGAGCTTGGTGCCGACGACCGCGAAGGGCCGCGCCTTCAGCGTCGGCTCATAGGCGGCTAATTCGCCTCGCAGGGCCTCGAAGCTGGTCACCGGATCCTCAGGCGCCCACTCGGAAATGTCCACGAGGTGGAGCAAAAACGAGGTCCGCTCGATGTGCCGGAGGAACTGCACGCCCAGCCCCTTGCCCTCGTGCGCCCCTTCGATCAATCCGGGAATGTCGGCGACCACGAAACTGTGCTCCTCCCCCCACGACACGACGCCGAGGTTCGGCACCAGCGTGGTGAACGGATAATCGGCGATTTTCGGCCGCGCCGCCGAAACAGCCGCGATCAGGGTAGACTTGCCCGCGTTCGGAAACCCGACCAGACCGACATCGGCCAGCAGTTTCAGTTCCAGATGCAGCCAGCGTTCCTCGCCTGGCCCTCCCGGATCGGCGCGGGTCGGCACCTGGACGGTCGGCGTCGCAAAATTCGAGTTGCCGCGCCCGCCGCGCCCGCCGCGCGCGACGGCGTGCGACTGGCCTTCGGCGGTCAGATCGGCCAAGATTTCGCCGGTGCCCTCGTCCATGACGATGGTTCCCAGCGGCACGGGGATGACGACGTCCGCCGCGGTTTTTCCGTGGGATCGGGAGCCTCCGCCGGGTCCGCCGTCCTTGGCCTCATACTGCTGCTGGTAGCGGAGATCCAGCAGCGTCGTCAGCCGGCGCGAGGCGACCATGACGACGTTGCCGCCGTTCCCACCGTCGCCGCCATCGGGCCCGCCGCGCGGGACGTACTTCTCCCGGCGAAAACTACAGGCGCCATCGCCGCCGCGACCGGCTTTGACGAAAATTGTGACCTCGTCGACAAACATAGTGATTCCAATGATCGGAGCTCACCGCTTTAACGCGGCTTCAGGAGGAGAATACAGGAATTAGTTAGAAACTGGAAGAAACCGCGTGAGGATGGGATCAGGAAGCGGACGGGTAGACGCTGACCCGTCGCCGGGCGCGCTCCCCTTCAAACTTGACGACGCCGGCGATGCGGGCAAAGAGCGTGTGGTCCTTGCCGATGCCGACGTTGAAGCCGGGGAAAATCTTTGTGCCGCGCTGGCGGACGATGATCGTGCCGGCCGACACCGTTTCGCCGCCGTAGGCCTTGACGCCGAGATACTGGGGATTGCTGTCCCGGCCGTTTCTCGATGACCCGCCGCCTTTATTGGTTGCCATCTTTTAGTTCCTCGTATCTTGTGATCCGTTATCCGTTACTCATCACGGATCACGTATCACGGTTCACGTCTGCCTAAGCCGTGATGTCGGTAATCTTAAGCTGCGTGAAGCCCTGCCGATGGCCCTTCGTGCGCCGGTAGTTCTTCCGCCGGTGCTTCTTGAAGATCATGATCGAGCGAGTGCGGCCCTGCCGGACGATTTCAGCTGTCACCTTGGCCTTGTCCACCCAGGGTTTGCCCACTTGCAGTCCCTTGTCGCCATGAATCAGGCAGACCTGTTTCAGCTCGACGGTCCCGCCGACATCCCCCGGAAGGGACTCGACCTGGACGACTTCGCCGGGCTGAACCCGGTATTGCTTGCCGCCTGTCAGAACGATCGCGTACACGCTTATTTCTCCTGAATAGCCCGCATTATCCATGGCGGTTCGTGGCGAAATTGCGAAGTCGCCAAGCGAGACGGGCGCGTGGAGCCCTGAGAGGCCGAGGCGTACTTGAAACAGTACGTTGAGGCCGCGAGGGGCGAGCCCGCCCGCCGGCATGCTGCCAACGCGTGCCGGCTTGTCGCAGCGGCGAATCCGCGATTGCAGCAGAAACGGCCATGGATAATGCGGGCGAGGACGGGGTTATGTAGCACATGCCTTTTCGGAGTGTCAAGCACACGAAGGCTTTGATTATGGTGCCCGAAGCGCTTCACAGGGCTTGGTCGGAGGCGTATGATGCGGCGAACAATGGGGTGACTCCATATGTTCTCTGCTCTCATTGGTTTAGCTTTATTGCTGAGTATGGGTAGTGAGGCAACTGCTGGTGACCGGTTCACGGTGACGCTGAACGGCGAAGCGGTGAAGGACAACAAGACCGGTCTGGTTTGGGAGCAGGCCCCGGATAAGGAGTTCGATATCTGGAGTGCGTCGGTGGGGCGGTGTCCGACAAAAACGGTTGGCGGTCAGAAAGGCTGGCGCGCGCCGACGAAAGACGAGCTGGCCACGCTTCTAGATCCTGATCGCAACGACCCGGCGCTGCCGGAAGGCCATCCGTTCTCGAATATCCGCTCCGATATTTTTTGGTCCGCGACGCCGCACCCCTCGGACGACATTCTGGCCTACTATGTGAGCTTCTTCACGGGGCAGGTGATTTCCGATCAGAAATCCCAGACCAGGCGAATGTGGTGTGTGCTGGGAAAGAAATAGCTGATAGCTAGCAGCGGATAGAGAATAGCTCTGAGAATTCCCATCAGGATGTTCAAAAAGGTCTTCCGGCTAGGCCGCAGGGAGTCCGGCGACTGAGGCGTACGCTTTTCGGTACGTCGCAGGGAGACGGACGACCGAGAACGACGCTGGAGACCTTTTTCAACATCCGTTAGAGTTGGTTCAGCTGGAAGCGGTAGTAGAGCCCCTGTCCGTTGCCTTCCATGAGATGAGTCGGCGTCGTGAACGATGAGCCCGGCGCTGGGTGCGTGCCCCGGTGCTGGGCCATCGGCAATTTGGTTTGAAGCTGCGGCACGTTCCCCAATAGCTTTTCATCCGTCTCGGGCCTGACGCGGCCCAGCAACAATAAGAGACCGATCGGATCGTTCAGCCGTCTCAGCGGGTCGGAGGTGGCGATCACGATCACCTCGCTCTGGCCCGCCTTGTCGTGCAGGGAGAACCAGCCCCGCACGCTGTTGGGGGCGGGGAGCCAGAGCTCCGTGCCGGCCAGCACGGGATTTTCCTGCGGGGTGACGGCGGGATTCGGGAACAGCCTTGCGACTTCGCCCGATGTCGTCACGCGCAGCACGTAGACATAGGTCGTGTCTTTCGGTTTGACGTAGACGGCCATGCGGTCGCCCGGCAGCAGCGAATCACCCTGGCGTAGCACGGACGGCCCGCCCTGCTCGGCGTGCCGGAGCACGCCGAGATGGATGGCGACGGTCGGCATGAGGACGGCCTTTACGGCGGGCCAGCCGAACCAGCCGGCGACCGGCAGCACGATCAGCGCGAGCCCCGCGATCAGCGCCTTCGAGGGACGCGAACGTTTTCCGCCTTTGCGCGCGCCTTTCCTCGGCGCTCCTTCCTGCGCATCCTCTTCGGCCGGCGGCGCCGGCTCGCTGAGCTTGAGCGCCAAGCCGCCTGTGTCGAAACCAGGGATTTGCTGGACCGGCGGCGCGGCAGCGGGGCGCGGTGGTGGGGCTGCCGGCTTGGGTTGAGGGGGTTGAGGGGGTGGAGGAGGCGGCGCTTCGCGCGGCTGCTCGAGGGATTTCAGGAGCGCCTTCTGCATCTCGGTCCCGCGGGCATAGCGGTCGTTCGGGTTTTTGGCCAGGGCTCTCATGACCGCGCGGCTGAGCGCCGGAGGAATGACGCCGGGCCGCACGTCCACCGGCGGCGCCGGCGTGTTCGGGTCGAGCGCGGCCATCATGATGGACGGCAGGGCCTCGCCGGGGAACGCTTTCTGGCCGGTCAGCAATTCGTACAGGACGACACCCAGCGAGAAAATATCGGAGCGGCCGTCCGCCACTTCACCCCGCCATTGTTCGGGCGACATGTAATGGGGCGTGCCGAGAATCGCCTGTGCCTGGGTCATGTTGGCGCCCTGGAGCCGGGCGACGCCGAAATCCACGAGCTTGGGCGTCAGCGTGTCCAGGTCCACGAGGATGTTGGCCGGCTTGATGTCGCGGTGCACCACGCCAGCCTGGGCCGCGTAATCGAGCGCGCCGGCCACCTGGCCGATCAAGGCCACCGTGTCCTGAAAACTCAGGATCTTTTTCTGGGGCAGCGAGCTCAGCGGGACGCCCTGGATGAATTCCATGACGATGAACGTGCGGCCGGTGGCGGGATCGTCGTCCACGTCGTAGACCGAGACGATGTTCGGATGCTTGAGGGTGCGGCTGATTTTGACTTCGCGCACCAGCCGCTTGAGCTCTTCGCTGGTCGCGGGATCCTTCGGGTCTGCCAGCAGCACCTTGATGGCCACTTCCATCTCGAGGCGGGTGTCCCAGCCCCGGTAGACCATGCCCATGGCGCCCTGGCCGAGGGTGCCGCGGATTTCGTAACGGCCGATTTTTTGTGGTTGGTCGGACATAACGTGGTTGAGCCGCGCTACCTTACCGATTCTGCTCCGGCGAATCAATCCTGATATGTCCCTACGCGCCGCAATGCTTGACGGTTCTTCGCAGGCGCTGTTATAGTCCGTGACATCCACAGAAAAACGGGGCGGGACAATGGGCGCGATGCTCGAACCCAGCGACAAAATCTGGATGGACGGGAAGTTCGTCAAGTGGGCGGACGCGAACGTCCATATCCTGACCCATTCCCTCCATTACGGCCTCGCGGCTTTCGAGGGCATCCGCTGCTACAAGGGCAAGGGCGGCTCCGCCATCTTCCGCCTGCCGGAGCACGTGGACCGGCTGTTCGAGTCGGCGCACATCTCGATGATGACGATGCCCTACGACAGGAAACAGATCGCGGAAGCGATCGTCGAAACGGTGCGCATCAACAAGCTGGACGCCTGTTACATCCGCCCGCTCGTGTACATCGGCTATGGGGCGATGGGCCTCTATCCGGGCGACAACCCGATCAAGGTGGCGATTGCCGCCTGGAAGTGGGGGACCTATCTGGGCGAGGACGGCCTGGAGAAGGGCATCCGCGCCAAGATTTCGACGTTCACCCGCCATCACGTCAACGCGGCCATGGCGCGCGCCAAAATCTCCGGCCACTACGTCAACTCCATCCTGGCCAAGCGCGAGGTCAAGGCGGACGGGTACGACGAGGCGATTCTCCTGGATTCGGACGGCTACGTGGCCGAAGGCACGGGCGAGAACGTGTTCATCGTCCGCGGCGGGCGGTTGATCACGACGCCGCTGACGTCCATTCTGGAAGGGATCACCCGCAACTCCGTGATGCAGCTCGCCCGGGAGCGGAATGTTCCCGTGGCCGAGGAGCGGTTCACGCGCGATGCCATGTACGTGGCGGAAGAAGTGTTCGTCACGGGCACGGCGGCGGAACTGACGCCCGTGCGCGAAGTGGACGGGCGGAAGATCGGCAACGGGAAGCCAGGCCCCATCACCAAGTCACTGCAAAAAGCGTTCTTCGAGATCGTGCGCGGCGAGGACAAAACCCACGCGTCCTGGCTGACGCGCGTCTAGCAAGCTGCTGAAAAACCAAAGAGGATTGTTACGGTTTCGCCGGCTCTGACGCCGGAGGGGTCGTCGTGCCGGCAGCCGGCGCCTCGTGGCTTGTGTCGCCCTGATGGCCCGGCGCGGGGGCGGATTCCTGCTTGTTGACGTCGATGACGGTCGAGGAGAAGGTCCGTTCCTTGGACAGGACGGCCAGGCTGAGCGAGGTCAGCATGAAGATGATCGCGGTGGCAACGGTGACTTTGCTCAAAAACGTGCCCGGCCCGCGGCTGCCGAAGACGGTTTGGCTGGACCCGCCGAATGCGGCTCCAATCTCCGCGCCCTTGCCGGATTGCAGCAGGATGGACGCGATCATCAAAAAGCACACCATCACATGAACCACGACCGCCAGCGTATACATAAGGCTCCTTCCGAAGGTCCCGCGCGCGTTAGCCCCGGAGAGACTGCGCAGCGGCGATGATTCTAGCAAAGGACTTGGGATCGAGACAAGCGCCGCCGACCAGCACGCCGTCCACCTCCGGTGACGCCAGGAAGCTGCCCGCATTGTCCGCGGTCACGCTGCCCCCGTACAGGATGCGTATCCGCTCGGACGCTGCGCGGCCCCACTTCTTGACCAGCGCGGCTCGCAGCGTGGCATGGGCGTCGGTGGTCTGGGCGGGCGAGGCCGGGCGGTTTTTCCCGATCGCCCAGATCGGCTCGTAGGCGATCGTGACCGCCCGCCCGGCTTCTTTGGTCACGCCGGCCAGCCCGCGGAGGAGCTGGCGGGTGACGACGCGCGCCGTCAGGCCCCTGCTCCGCTCGTGCGAGGACTCGCCGACGCAGAGGATCGGGCGCAGGCCGTGGCGCAGGGCCGCAAGAAGTTTTCGGTTGATGTCGGCATCGGTCTCGCCGAAATGCTTCCGCCGCTCCGAATGGCCGAGGATGACGTAGCGGCAGCCGAGCGCTTGCAGCATCGGCGCGGAGACTTCGCCGGTGAAGCGGCCTTCCTCCTCCCAGTACATGTTCTGCGCGGCCAGGGTGAACCGCCGCCAGGCCGGCTGGGACGCGAGATGGAGCGCTGTGAAGGGAGGCGCGAGGACCACTTCGGCGCGGGAGCGCGTCGGCGCCAGCGCGGCCAGGCGGCGCACGAGGATGGCCGCCTGCGCGGCGGTCTTGTGCATTTTCCAGTTGCCGACGATCAGGCGGCGCACGGGATTCCGGAGCGCGTCATTGTCAGGAATGAGGAAGCGAGGTTGCGCACTTACACTTTATCCGGCAGGGCGGCGAGCCCCGGCAGTTCTTTGCCTTCCAGCAGCTCCAGCGCCGCGCCGCCGCCGGTCGAGATGAACGACATGCTCTCGGATTCGCCCGCGCGATGCACGGCCAGGGCCGTGTCGCCGCCGCCGACGATGGTCAAGGCGTAGGCATTGGCCACGGCGTGTGCCAGCGAGAAGGTGCCGCGCGAATAGGCGTCCGTCTCGAACATCCCCATCGGGCCGTTCCAGAGGATCGTCTTGGCGTTCTGGACGGCTTCGCTGAACAGTTTGACGGAGGCCGGACCGATGTCCAACCCGTACCAGCCTTTCGGGATCTCCTGCACCGGGACAAGCTTGGTTTCCGCGCCGGGCTCGCGGCTGGCGGCGACGACGCAGTCCACCGGCAGGTAGAACTTCACGCCGCGCGAGAGCGCGTGCTCCTGGATGCCGCGGGCAAAGTCCAGCATGGTGTCTTCAACGAGGGAGTTTCCTATTTCCATGCCCATGGCCTTGATGAAGGTGAATGCCATGCCGCCCCCGATGATGACCTTGTCCACGCGCTTGCCGAGATTTTCGATGACTTCGATTTTCCCCGACACCTTCGCTCCGCCCAGAATCGCGACGAACGGCCGCATCGGATCCGCCACCGCGCCTTCCAGGTATTTGATTTCTTTTTGCAACAGATATCCGGCCGCGGCCACCTTGACGTATTGCGCGACGCCGACCATGGAGGCATGGGCGCGGTGGGCTGCGCCGAAGGCATCGTTGATGTACACGTCGGCGAGCGAAGCAAGGGAGATGGAAAAAGACGCGTCATTTTTCTCCTCGCCCGCGTGAAAGCGGAGGTTCTCGAGGAGCAGCACATCCCCGGGCTTCATCTTCGCCGCCAGCGCTTCCACGGCTGGTCCGATGCAATCAGGCGCGAAAGTCACTTCCTTCCCGAGGAGTCGCTGCAGGCGCTTAGCGATCGGCGCCAGGCTGTACTTGGGATCAAACGCTCCGTTCGGCCGTCCAAGGTGCGAACACAGAATCACCTTGGCGCCCTCGTCCACGGCACGGTTGATGGTCGGGAGCGTGGAACGGATGCGGGTGTCGTCCGTGATCTGGAGCGCGTCGTCGAGCGGGACGTTGAAGTCGGCCCGGATCAGGACGCGCTGATTGCGTAGAGTCACATCTTCGATCGTTTGCTTGCGCGTGGTCATGCTGCTTCCGGGGTCGAGGAGGCGTCAGGATTTCGATGCGAGAAACTTGATCAGATCGCGCACCCGGCACGAGTAGCCCCACTCGTTGTCGTACCAGGCCAGCACCTTGACCAGGCGGCGGTCCGAGACCGTGGTTAGCGGGGCGTCCAGCGTCGCCGAGTGCGGGTCGCCGTTCTGGTCTACGGAGACGATCGGGGCCTCGGAGTATTTCAGAATATGCTTCAGCGGACCCTGCGCCGCCTGCTTGAATGCGGCGTTGACCGCGGCGGCGTCGCAATCCTTCTCGACTTCTACCGACAGATCCACGAGCGAGACGTTCGGCGTCGGGACGCGGATCGCCATGCCGTCGAGCTTGCCTTTGAGCTGGGGCAGCACGAGATGCAGGGCCTTGGCCGCGCCGGTGCTGGTCGGCACCATCGAGAGCGCGGCGGCGCGCGCACGGCGCAGGTCCTTGTGCGGCAGGTCCAGAAGCTGCTGGTCGTTGGTGTAGGAATGGATCGTCGTCATCACGCCGTGCTTGATGCCGAACTGCTCCAGCAGCACTTTCGCGACCGGCGCCAGGCAATTGGTCGTGCAGGAGGCGTTCGAGACGATCGCGTGCTTCGAGGGATCGTACGTCTGTTCGTTCACGCCCATCACGATCGTGACGTCCGAGTCCTTGGACGGGGCGGTGATGATGACCCGTTTGGCGCCGGCGGACAGGTGCTTGCTGGCTCCCTCCCGGTCGGTGAACCGGCCGGTGGATTCCACGACGATGTCGACCCTGAGGTCCTTCCAGGGCAATTCCTTGGGGTCTTTCTTCGCCAGGACCTTGATGGATTTCCCGTCCACCAGGATCGCATCCTCGCGGGCTTCGACCGTGGCCTCGAGGGTGCCGTGCACGGAGTCGTATTGCAGGAGATAGGCCAGCGTTTTGGCGTCGGTGAGGTCGTTGACGGCCACGAACTCGAGCGTGGGGTCGCCCAGCGAGGCCCGCAGCACGTTGCGCCCGATCCGCCCGAAGCCGTTGATGCCGATCCGAATGGCCATGAGAGGTTTTGTGCTCCGTTATGACGAGTCAGAACAAACAAAAAATGCCGGCCCATTTGCGACCGGCACCGAGAGCCGCATGGTACTCAGGCTGGTCTGTGAAGTCAAGACGACGGAGAGGCGCCGCCCGTTGGATTTACTGCGCCGGAGGCTGGGTCGGCGGCAGCGGAGTGGTGGATTCCACGGTCGAGCCGCGCTTCGTCAGCGTCACGTAAATGTCGTCGTCGAACGTCCAAAAACCGCCCTCGTACCTGTCCTGTTGGATGCACTGGTAGACGAACATCAGGCACCAAAGGTTCGCCCAGATCCAGCTGGACATATGGCGCTCGATTTTCACCGTGAGGGGTTCGTAGCCCTCTTTTTCGAACACGGCCGTGTGGTCTTCAAAACGGCTGAGATTGACCGTGCCGGCCGTGGCCGTATGGATCCGATTGTCCACGACGACCGTGGCTCCGTTGGGGGTCGAAAAGAGACGTACGGATTGATGGTCTCCATGCAGCAGGGACGCGCAGCCCGACAGCGCCGCGGCGGTGCCGATCAGGAACAGCGTGAGCGACAAGGACAGTGCGCGCATGGTCCACCTTTCCGTCAAATTTTCATGGCGTCGTTGACTTCGAGCAGCGTCCGGTGCGCCACCTCCGCGGCGTGCCGGTCGCCCTCGCGGACGATCTCGTCCACTTGCCCGGGCTTGGCGGTGAGCCGCGCCCGGCCGTCCCAGATCGGGGCCAGCCGCTCCACCATGCCATCGGCCACCAGCTTTTTGCAATCAATACAGCCGATTTCGGCCGTCCGGCACTCACGGTTCACCCGCTCGATCGTCGGCGCGCCGGAAAAAATCTTGTGAAAATCGAAGACCGGACAGACGTCCGGATTGCCCTTGTCGGTCCGCCTCACGCGGGCCGGGTCCGTGACCATCGTCTTGAGCTTCTGGCGCACCACCGGCTCGGCATCGGACAGATTGATGGTGTTGCCGTAGCTCTTGCTCATCTTGCGGCCGTCGGTGCCCAGCACCTTGGGAAATTTCGTGAGATGTTCCTTCGGCTCCGGAAACACGGGCCGGTACAGGCTGTTGAACCGCCGGGCGATTTCCCGCGTGAGCTCCAGATGGGGCAGTTGGTCCCTGCCGACCGGCACATAGTCGGGTTTGTACAATAAGATATCGGCGGCCTGTAAAATTGGGTAGCCGAGGAACCCGTAGGTGGAGAGGTCCTTCTCCTTGATCTCCTCCTGCTTCTCCTTATAGGTCGGGTTCCGCTCCAGCCAGGGGATCGGCACGATCATGGACAGCAGCAGATGGAGGATCGCGTGGTCGGGGATGTGCGACTGGACGAACACCGTCGCGCGGTTCGGATCGATGCCGGCCGCCAGGCAGTCGATGAGCAGCTCGCGGGTGAATTCCCTGATCCGGCTGGTGTCCGCGTAGTTGGTCGAGAGCGCATGCCAGTCGGCGGCGAAGAAATAACACTCGTGCTTCTCCTGCAGCGCCTTCCAGTTCTCCAGCGCGCCCAGGAAATTGCCCAGGTGGAGCGGGCCGCTCGGCTGCATGCCGCTCAGGACACGCGGCCTTCCCGGTTGCCGCGCGCTCATTCGAGGACTCCCGTGGTGGACAGGATCGTGCCGGCCATCACGCTGACGAGCGTGCCGGTGATGGTCCGGATGACGTGGATCTGCGGATCGAGCATGATCAACGCCACGATGATCAGCATGCCGTAGGGTTCGAGCCGGCTCAGGGCCAGCGCCGGCCGCGCGGGGAGCAGGCTGGTCAGGACGCGCCCGCCGTCGAGCGGCGGGATCGGGATCAGGTTGAACACCATGAGCAGGATGTTGATGAACACGGAATAGAGCGCCATGGCGGCGATCGGCACCAGCAGCATGCCGGCGAGGTCCCGCCGCGGGCCCTGCCCGGGCCGCGGCGGCCAGGACTCCATGAGCGTCGGATCGGCGGACAGGAGCCCGCTCAGGAGGAGGGCGCTGGCGACCGCGAGCAGCAGATTCATGCCGGGGCCGGCCGCGGCGACGAGCGCCATGTCGCGCCGGGGGTTGCGCAACCGCATCGGATTGACCGGCACCGGCTTCGCCCAGCCCAGGAAAAAGCCGCCCGGCAGCAGCAGGCAGAGCAGCGGCAGCATGACGGTGCCGAACGGATCGATGTGCGCCAGCGGGTTCATCGTCAGCCGCCCCTCGAGGCGGGCGGTGGAATCCCCGTAGCGGTCGGCGACCCAGCCGTGCGCGTATTCGTGGAGCACCATGGCCAGCAGCAGCGGCAGCGCCATGTACGAGATCGTATGGAGGACCTGCGGCAACGAGTTCATGCGCGGCTCAATCCACCTGCACGAATTTCCCCTTTTTGACTTCGATCACGAACATCCGGCGGTCGAGCGTCCCGTTGGGACCGAACGACGACGGGCCGCTCAGGGCCGGCAGATCGGCGGCCCGCGTCAGCTGCTCGCGGACGGTTTTGCCGGACGTCGCCCCCCGCCGGATCGCCTCGAGCACCAGCCGCGTCGCGTCGTACGCCTGCGCGGCGAAGCTCGTCGGGTCCTCTTGGTGGCGCAACCGGTAGCGCACGACGAAGTCGTGGATCGTCGGGTCGGGACTGTCCGCGAAAAACCCGTCCACGAAGATGTCGCCTTCGACCGTGCGGTCCGCGAAGCGCAGCAGGTCGGGCGAGTTCCAGGTGCTGTTGCCCAGAAAGCCGACCTTCACATCATAGAACAACAGCTGGGCGGTCAGCAGGCCGATCTGCGAGGCCCGGCCCGGGAGAAACACCGCGTCGAAGCCCGGCTCGTAAACCACCCGCGTGCCGCCTTTGCTCATCGGGACGGTTTTCGCGCGGCCGTGCCGCTTCAGGTCTTCGAGTTTCAGCCGCTTGATCGGCAATCCGAAGTCGGTGTCCGTTTCCTTGTAGGATTCCACCGCGATGATCTCGCCGCCGAACTGTCTCGCCTCCTGGGCGAACAGCCGGGCCAGCTCCTGCCCGTAGGCGGTTTCGGGATACAGCACGCAGAAGCGGTTGTAACCGAGATATTGGACGGCGTAGTCGGCCAGCCGGTGGGCCTGCTGGAAAAAGCTGCTGGCCGTGTTGAACAGGTAAATGCCCAGGCGCCGGACGTCCGCGAGCGAGGCCGTCGGGGTAACGAACGGCGTCTCGGTTTTTTCGGCCAACTCGGCCACGAGCGGGAGGTCGCGCGAAAACAGCGGCCCGATCACGGCCAGCGGCTTGTATTCGGCGATCACGTCGGAAAGCTGGAAGCGCAGCAGCGACTTGTCGGTTTCGCTGTCCATGACGATCAGGCCGACCGACGTGAGCCCGAGCGTTTCCTTGCCCTTCTCCAGCGCGAGCTTGATGCCGTTGTACACCTCGGTGCCGAAGGGGCTGTTCCGCCCCGACGTCGGCAGCAGCGCCACGAGGACGTACTGGCTCGCCTTGAGCCTGCCGCGCAGCGATTTCAGCGTCTCCGACGCGGTCTGCGCGTACTCGTGCGTCGGAAACCGGTTCAGGAAGATGCGCAAATTCCGCTCCGCCTGGTGCTCTTCCCCGCGTGACGCGTACAGCTCGATCAGGCGGATCAGCGCGAGGTCGCCGGGAAAGGCCGTGGGGTAGGTATCGCGCAGCCGGTGCAGGGCCTTCCGGTCCATCTTGTCCTGGATCAGCGTCCGGATCCGCAGACGCACGTCCTGCCGCTCCTCTTCCGGCGCGAGATTCAACTCGTCCAGCCAAGCGCTGATCGCGCGCGGGTAGTCGCCCTTCGTGATCAGGATGTCGCCGCTGAGCTTGAGCGCCTCGCGCTTGGTGTCGACGGAATCGTCGAGGCTGCGCGCCTCGGCGAGAATCGCCAGGGCCTGGTCCTGGTTGCCGAGATCGGCCTGGGCGGTGGCCAGCAGCAGGCGCGCGCGGCCGATCAGCGGAGACGCCGGGTGCTCGGCCATCAACTGGTCCAGATAGACGATCGCGTCGGTCGGCTGCTTGGCGTTGAGGAGGGCCGTGCCCAGCAGGAGATACGCGTCGTCCACGTAGGCCGAGTCGGGGTAGGCGGCCAGAAACGATTTGAGCGAGGAGGCGGCCGCCTCGTATTGGCGCGTTTCGATCAGCGCATGGGCCTGCTCGATCATGATCTGCGCGGCGCGCTCGCTCTGCGGGCCGGGAAGCTCCGTCTGCGCGAGGGCGGCCGTGCCCGGGCCGATGAGCATGCACGCGGACAGGAGGAGAACCAGGGAGGCGGCGTGAGGCTGTAGGCCGGCGGAATTCGGCATCGTGATGCGTCGGACCGTCGTCCGACTGCGAAGGCACTATACGAAGCCCTGTACAAAGGTGTCAAGATCGCCCGCACGTTGTCTTCACGCGGGGGCTTCGCTATAGTCGCGATGATCCAATGGATACGGCAGCGCTCATCGACCGGTATCTCAGCGAGCTGCGGATCGAGGGCGGCGTGGCGCGGAACACGCTCGACGGATACCGGAACGACCTCCGGAAGTTCCATGCATTCCTCAAAACCCGGCGCATCCCTTCGCTCGCACGCGTGTCGCGCCGGACCGTTTCGGCGTTCGTCGGGTCCCTGACGCGCCACAAGCTCTCGCCGGCCTCGACGGCCCGATGCCTGTCGGCCCTGCGCGGGTTCTACCGGTTTCTGGGCAAGGAGCGGTTCGTCAGGGACAATCCGACGACGGATCTGACGACGCCGCGGCCCTGGCTCCGGCTTCCCAAGACGCTGACGGCCGACGAAGTGGGGCGGCTGCTCCGGACGGCGGGAGGCAGGAAACCCGAAGACGTGCGCGATGCCGCCATGCTCGAGCTGCTCTACGCGACGGGGCTGCGCGTGTCGGAGCTCGTCGGCCTCGAGATAGCGCGCCTCAACCTGGACGTGGGATATGTGCTGATCAGCGGCAAGGGGAGCAAGCAGCGGATCGTGCCGATGGGCGAGCCGGCCCGGTGCAAGCTCGACGCCTATTTGGAAGAAGCCCGCCCGGTCCTGCTCAAGGGACGGTCGTCGCCGAGCCTGTTCGTCACGCGGCGCGGAGGCGTGTTGACGCGGCAGGGATTCTGGAAGCTCCTGCGGGCCCGCGCGCGGCAGGCGCGCATCGCAAAGCAGATTTTTCCGCACATGCTCAGGCATTCGTTCGCGACGCACCTGCTGGACCACGGGGCGGACCTGCGGTCCGTGCAGGCGATGCTCGGCCACGCCGACATCACCACCACCCAAATCTACACGCACGTCGAGCGGGCGCGATTGAAACGCCTGCACGCGGAACTGTTCCCGCGGAAAGCGCGCCGCGTTCGAAGACGTGAGGCGTGGCGAGTAATGAGTGACGAGTGACGGGCACAGGACCGGAAAAGCGAACTTGTCTGATTTCCTTACGCGTCACGTGTCACGCGTCACGCTTCACGTGGCTTCCGTCGGTTGACAAGCCGGAGGGGGCTTGATACCATCCGCAAGTGCTCGGCAATTTTGAACATTCGGGCGGATAGCTCAGTTGGTAGAGCGCTGCCCTTACAAGGCAGAGGTCACAGGTTCGATCCCTGTTCCGCCTACCAACATCAGGAAAGGAAGCGGACGAGGGGACGGCGGCAGGACAAGCGAACGGGGCTCCGACATCACATTCATACGGCCTTTCCCCCCACATCTCTCTTCATACCGAACTCGTTCCTTAACGGGGCCGTCGTTCAGCTTGGTTAGGACGCCAGATTGTCAATCTGGAGGTCGCGGGTTCAAATCCCGTCGGCCCCGCCATTTTTCCTGGTCCATGACGACATCACGCGTGACCGCGCCGCATCGCTGCGGCGCGGGCGCATAGGGGATTGCAATGCCCGCCGGTACCATGGGAGCGGTTGCGTCGCTTGGAGTGGTTTCCAAGCTCGTGCTGCTCGTGCTGTTCGTGTTCTCCGTCGTGTCCTGGGCCATCATCATCGCGAAGTGGCGCGGATTCAGCGTGGCGGATCGCGAGGAGCAGCGGTTTCTGAGCGTCCACGCGAAAACGCAGGACCGCGACGAGCTGCGGCGCCAGGCCCGCCGGTTGCCGGCCAGCCCCAGCGCGGTGGTGTTTCTCGGCATCATGGATCGCCTCGCGCCCGATCACGACGGTGAAGCCTCCGGCCGCCGGGGCGAAGGGGAGGACCATCCGGTGCCGGAACGGGCGTACCTGGAGCGCGTGGTCGGCCACATCATGCAAGGACAGATCTCCAGGCAGGAAGCCTACCTGCCGTTCCTGGCGACCACCGGCAACACCACGCCGTTCATCGGGCTGCTCGGGACGGTGTTGGGCATCATCGACGCCTTCCAGGAGATCGGCAAGCTGGGCACGGCCAGCATCGCGGCGGTCGCGCCCGGCGTCGCGGAGGCGCTGGTCGCCACGGCGGCCGGCCTGCTGACGGCCATTCCCGCCGTCATCGCCTACAACTACTTCCTGACGCGGATCCGGAAATCGGTCTTTCGCGCGGAGTCGTTCAGCATCGAGCTGATGAACGCCTTGCCGGCCCGTCCCAAGCACGCAGGGGCCCGCGCATGATGTTCGAAACCCGCCGCCGCCGGTTTCTCGCGGAGATCAATATCATCCCGCTCGTGGACGTCGTCCTCGTGCTGTTGATCATTTTCATGGTCACGGCCCCGATGTTGTACCGGGGCATGGACATCAACCTGCCGACGTCCAAGAGCAATACGATCAGGCCGGAAGAGCGCCTCGTGCTGACGGTCGAGCGGGATCAGACGGTGTATCTGGATAAGGACCGGCTGAGCCTCGAGCAGCTCGAGTTCAGGCTGAAGCAGGCGAAGCAGCACAACGCCGATGTCTCCATTTACCTGCGCGCCGACCGCGCGGTGCCTTACGGCACGGTCGTGCGGGTGATGGACGAGATCAAGCGGGCGGGGATAGAGAAGCTCGGCATGGTGACGGACCCCGTTCCCGGCGCGAAGGCGCAGGAAGAGCGGATTCAGTAGCACGCGCATGACGGCACAGATCTATCCAGGATGGCTTGACGCGGAGCTGCCGGCATCCGCCTTCACGCCGATCGGGCGCATGTTGGCCGTGTCGCTGGCACTGCATCTCGCGGGGCTTGCGCTGGTGGCGGGCATCCGGTTTACGCCGAAAGTCGAGCGGCTGCAGGCGACGCAGGTCACGCTGGTGAGCCTGCCGCCGCCGCAACCTCAACCGGAAGCGGCCGCGCCCCAGGCCGAACCGCCGCCGCCTCCCAAGCCGGTTGCGCCCAAAGCCCGGCCGAGTGCGCCCGTCGCCGCGAAGGTTCCGGCGCTGCCGTCGATCAAGGACAGCGCGACCATGAAGGCGGCCGACAGCCGGTTGCGGGATGCGTTGCAAGGCATCGAGCGTCCTCCGGAAGCGCCGCGACTGGGCGAGTACCGGCCGACTCCGCGTCCTGTTCCGCAGGCGGCGGAGACCAAAACGGCGGAGAAACAGCCGTCGCTCTCCGAGCTGGCCAAACAGTTAGAGAACATCCAGCGGCCGCAACCGAAGACGGCGGTCGCCTCGAAGCCGAAGGCCGTGCCCAAACCGGTGACCGCGATCAAGGCGCCGGGCGCGGAGTCCGGCCTGGGCCGCTATCTGGCCGTCGTGCAGAACAAGATCAGCGAGCAGTGGGTCGCGCCGCCGGTGGAGATGGAGGGCCGTTCCTACCAGGTCGTCGTCAAGTTCCGGCTGCACCGGTCGGGCCGGATCAGCGACGTGGAGATTGAACGGCCGTCCGGGAACGGGTACTACGATGATGCCGGGAAACGGGCGGTGTTGACGGTGGGGCAGTTGCCGCCGTTTCCCGCGTACGTGACCGAGGAAGTCCTGGAAACGCATTTCAGCTTTACCGTCGGCGAGGAGGCCGGATAAGCATGCGCCTGAGCGTCGTGTCGAGGATCATCGGAGCGGTAGCGATCGGCCTTGCCGGCGCGGGCCTGGTCGGGAGCGGCCCGGAGTCGGACGCGGCGGACGTCTATCTGGAGGCGACGCGGCCCGATGCGCAGAAGATTCCCATCGGGGTGCTCGGGTTCCTGGACGGCGCGACGTCCGCCCGTCCCGGAAAAGAAGCGGCGGAAGTGCTCGCCGCGGACCTCCGCCGCTCGCAACTGTTCACGGTCGCCGACACGTCCAAGCTGGGCCTCGCGCCGGCCGGCGCGGCCGGGCCGGACCGGCAGAAGCTCAAACAGACGGTCGAGTCGGGCGTCAAAGTGCTGGTGTGGGGCACCATCGGCATGCGCGAGCCCGACTATCTCCTGGACCGGTTCATCTATGACGGCGGTGACGACGTCGCCGCGGGCAAGCGGTACGTCGGACCGGCGTCGGTGCTGCGGCAGATGGCGCACCGGGTGGCGGACGAACTGGTGGCGCGGTACACGGGCGAGCCGGGCATCGCGCGGACGCGGATCGCTTACGTGTCGGAGAAAAAGGGCGCCCGCGAGCTGTTCGTCATGGATTACGACGGGCATTCGGCCAAACAGATCACGTCGGACGGGTTTCTCAATCTCACGCCGCAGTGGTCGCCCGACCGGAAATACCTGGTGTTCACGTCCTATCAAAGCCGCACGCGGCAGAATATCGAGATCGCCGATCTTGCCACCGGGAAACGCTCGCCGCTCGTGTCGCTGTCGGGGCTGAACATCACGCCGGCGCCGTCGCCGGACGGCACGAAGCTGGCGTTCGCGACCAGTCAGGACGGCAACTCGGAAATCTACACGATGGACATGCAGACCAAGGCGCTCCAGCGCCTGACCGTCCATTCGGCGGGCGATCTCTCGCCGTCCTGGGCGCCGACGGGGAAGGAACTGGCCTTCACCTCCGACCGGGGCGGCGGGCCGCAGATTTACGTGATGAGCGCCGATGGCTCGAACGTGCGCCGGCTGACCTTCGACGGCGATTACAACGCGGCGCCGGCCTGGTCGCCCCGGGGCAACTGGATTGCGTACGTCTGCCGGAGCGAGCAGCGGCAGTACAAGATCTGCCTGATCAGCCCGGACGGCGAGAAGCGCGCGCAGATCACGTCGGGTCAGAGCATCGACGATTCCCCGTCATGGTCGCCGGACGGGCGCCATCTGGCGTTCAGCTCGACGGCGGGAGGGAAGACCCACGTCTACATGATCAACAGCGACGGCAAGGAGCTGGAGCAGCTGACCTTCAACGGGACGCATAACAGCATGCCGGCCTGGTCGTCGGTCGAGGCGCCGAAAGTGGAGTCGCAAGCGGCGGACAAGAAGTAACGTTCACATCAACACAGGAGTAGAACACTATGAGCAGAGTGTATCGAGGAACAGGGGTGGTCGTGGCGGTCGGATGCCTGCTGCTGTTCGCGCCGGGGTGCAGCAAAACCCTGGAGGGGACATCGGGCTCGAAAACGACGGAGCAGGCCAAGCCGGCGCCGGTGACCTTGCCGGGCGAAGAGCGGGTGGCGGACGAGATCGTGGTGGCGAAGGCTGAGCCGTCCTCCGAAGCGGCGCAGGCGTCCAAGCAGCGGACCCAGGAAATGCAGATGGAGCAGGCGGCCACAACCAAGGCGGGCCTGGAGGACGTGTTTTTCGCCTTCGACAGCTGGCAGATCAAGGACGAGGGCAAGCAGGCCCTCAACGTAAACGGGCAGTGGCTGAAGGCCAACGAGGGCAAGTCGCTGACGATTGAAGGGCACTGCGACGAACGCGGCACGCAGGCCTACAATCTGGTCCTGGGCGAGAAGCGCGCGAAAGCGGTGCGCAGCTATCTGGTCGATCTGGGCGTGGATGCCAAGCGGCTGGCCGTGACATCCTACGGAAAGGACCGGCCGTTCTGCCGCGAACACAACGAGGACTGCTATCAGCAGAACCGGCGCGGACATTTGGTGCTGCGGGTGAAATAACGGGGGCGGGAGTGCGAGGTTCGAAGTTCGAAGTTCGGGAGACGGATTGCGTGCGGGGCAGCAGGGGGGAAGGCATGGGGCGATTCAACCTCGAACCTCGAACCTCGAACCGGGCAGCCTTGCTGGCTGCCTGTCTGTTTTTGCTGGCCGGCTGTGCGCAGCAATCGGAGCTGGTCAGGCAGGAGAAGGAATTGACGGCGAAAATCGCCAAGCTGGACCAATCGATCAGCGAGACCAGAGCCAAGTTCAACCAGGAGCTGACAACGCTCCGGGAGGAGGAGTTGCCGGCGCTCCGGGGAAGCATGGATAAGGGCTCCAACCGGTTCGAGACCATGCAGCGCCGCCTGGACGACGCGGAGAACAAGTCGGCGGCGCGGCTGAACGTGATCGAGAAAATCCAGCACGACCAGGCCAATCTCCTGAAAATGGACCGCGACCGCATGCAGGAGGAGCTGGCGAAGCTGGCGGAAACGTCCGGCGCGCTGGCCAAGTCCGTGGACGCGAAGCTGGCGGGCCATGACAAGGCGCTCGAACAGCTCAGCCGCGCGCTGACGGATCTGTCCGCTAAGATCGACGCCGATGCCAAGCTCACGTCGGATCATCTGGCGGAAGTGAACAGGAGCGTCAGCTCGGTCGCCAAGGCCCTGCGGACGGTCGGCGAGGCCATCGAGACGCGGGAAGCGGAGCAGGATCGCCGCCTGGACGAGTTGGCCGGCGCGTTGCACGTGAAAGAAGGCAAACCGGCCAAGGACGGCAAGCGGGCGTCGCGGCCGAACGGCCCGGCGGGCGTCGCGCAGGGAAAAGGCGCGGGGCCGGCTTCCGCCGTCACAGCCGCGCCGGCGCCGGGCGAGGGACCGGCTGCGGACGGCGAGCAGAAGGAGTACGAGCAGTCCCTGCAAGCGTTCAAGGACGGGGACTATGACGGGGCACGGAAACGGTTTGCGGACTTTCTCCGGCGCCACCCGGACTCGAAGTTCGCGGCCAATGCCCAATACTGGCTGGGAGAGTGCTATTATGGAGTCAAGGATTACGCGCAGGCGATCGAGGCCTTCGACCGCGTCGGTCGTTCCTATCCGGACAGCCCGAAAGCGCCGGCCGCGTTGCTCAAGAAAGGGTTCGCGTACAGCGCCCTGAACGACCGCGGGCGCGCCTCGTCCACGTTGAAGCACGTCGTGGAGGCCTATCCGAGAAGTCCCGAAGCGACCAAGGCGAAAGAGAAATTGGCTCAGCTCCAGTAACCACCGCGAACAGCCGGCACGCTCTATGACATCCACCTCGATCGCTCCTGCGAAGATTCTGGCCGCAGTCCTGATCCTGGCCGCCGCCGGCTGCGCGAAGCATGCCGATTTCGTCGAGGTCCGTGAGGATCTCCGCACGGTGACCAAGGTGCAGGAGCAGGCGCACAAGCAGCAGGAGGCCTTGCAGAAGCGTCTGCAGGCGGTTGAAACCAAACTGGGCACGCCGGCCGGTGAAGCCGGAAAGGACGCGGCGGCGCTCAAGCAACAGGTCGAGGATCTGACCGCGAGGCTCAAGCTGGCGGAAGGCCGGGTCGCCAATCTGGAAAGCGCGTTCCGGTCCGTGCCCGTGAAACCGGAGGGCGCGGCCGACGAGTCGCCACGCCAGTCCAAGCCGGCGGCGATGGCGCCCCGCGCGGAGCCCGTGCTCCCGCTGCCCGGCACGCCGGACATCTCGCCGACGTCCGCGTACAACCTGGCGTACAATGATTATCTCAACGGACGCTACGAACTGGCCGTGGTCGGGTTCCAGCGGTTCCTCCACGATTTTCCGTCCACTTCACTGGCTCCGAACGCCCAGTACTGGCTCGGCGAATCCTACTACTCGTCGAAGGATTACGCGCGGGCCATGCAAGCGTTCGAGAAAGTCGTCACGGACCATCCCCAGAGCGAGAAAGTCGCTCCGGCCCTCTACAAGATCGGGCTGGCGTCGGCCGAAACGGGCAACGCGGCCAAGGCGCGCGAATACCTCAAGCGCGTCGTGCAGGATCACAAGGATTCCAACGAGGCCAAGCTGGCAAAAGGCAAGCTCGCGGATCTGCGATGAACGTCGCCGGCGGCGTCGGGAAAATCCGGATCCTGCCGGGTGACGTGGTCAGCCGCATCGCGGCCGGGGAAGTGGTTGAGCGGCCCGCCGCGGTCGTCAAAGAGCTCCTCGACAACAGCCTGGATGCCGGCAGCACGAGGATCGTAGTGGAGATCGCGGAGGGCGGTCGGCGCTTGATCCGCGTGATCGACGACGGCGAAGGCATGACGCCCGCCGACGCGGCCCTGGCGTTCCAGCGCCACGCGACCAGCAAGCTGCGCTCGGAGCACGAACTCTTCACCATCAGGACCCTGGGGTTCCGGGGCGAGGCCCTGCCGTCGATCGCGTCGGTCTCGAAGGTGCGGCTGGTGACCGCCTGCCGCCACGAGCCGGCGGGCGCCTGCCTGGTGCTGACGGGAGGCGCCCTCGCGAAGTCCGAGGAAACAGCCGCGGCGCCCGGCACGCAGATCGAGGTCGAAGAGCTCTTCTTCAACACCCCCGCCCGCAAGAAATTTCTCAAGACGACGGCGACGGAGTTTTCCCACATCTGCCAGGTAGTCCAGCAGGCCGCGCTGGCCTGGCCGGGAACGCGGTTCCGCCTGACCCACAACGGGCAGGAGGTCGTGGACTATCCGCCCGCGTCCTCCCGCCGCGACCGGATGCTCCAGGTCTACGGCGCGCGGTTCGTGGACCAGGTTGCGGCGGTGTCCGGCGAGCGAGCGGGAATCCGGCTGGAGGGGGCCGTGATCCAGCCGATGCACGCGCGCGGCGGGCGGACGCCGCAAGAGCTGTTCGTCAACGGGCGCGCCGTCAAGAACGCCTCCGTGGCGCATGCCGTGTATGACGCCTACGGAACCTACCTGGCGAAGGGGCAGCATCCGCAGTTCGTGCTGTTTCTCGACGTGGACCCGGACCGCGTGGACGTCAACGTGCACCCGACGAAGCGGGAAGTCCGGTTCGCCGACCAGGACGCGGTGTTTCATACGGTGCGGCAGGCGGTCCGGACGGCGATCGGCGCCGAAACCGGTCCGGCCCAAGCCCCGCGGGAGTTCGCGGGGGGTCTCCCGTCGTTCGCCACGCCGTCTCCGGCTGTGGCGGCGAGCCAACCATCGTTCCTGTACACCCGGCCCGGCGAGGCGGTGTCGGGCGCGTCGGTTGCCGGAGAGCCGGTACAAACTGCGTTCGGCGGCGCGGAACGGGACATCGTGCCGCTGGGGCAGCTCAGCTGGACCTATCTGGTGGCGCAGGTCGGCGCCGAGCTGCACGTGATCGACCAGCACACGGCGCACGAGCGCGTGCTGTTTGAGCGGCTGTGCCGGGCCCGCCTCGGCGAGGCGGTGCCGTCGCAGCCCCTGCTCATCCCGGAAACGATCGACGTGCCCGCGCAGAGCGCGGAGCTGCTCGCGCGCCACGTAGCCGATCTGGAGCAGGCCGGCCTGAAGATCGAGCCCTTCGGCGCCCGCACCTTCGTCATCCGCGCCGTGCCGGCGCTCCTGAAGCCGCTCGACTATGCCGCGCTGGTGCTGGACGTGGTGGATGACCTGTCGCAGTGGAACCAGGCCTCGCCGCTGGAGACGCGGCTCCGTTCGGTGATGGCGTCGCTCGCCTGTCACGGGGCGGTGCGCGCGGGCCGCGCCATGGAGCTGCCCGAGATCAAGCGGCTGATCCACGATTGGGTGGAAGAAGGCCTGCCGGCCACCTGCCCGCACGGGCGGCGCGTCGCATTACGGTTGCCGGAAGAGGAACTGGCCCGGATCTTTGGGCGTTAGGCGTGAATCGTTAGGCGTAAGGTGTGATGAGACAAGCCGCGAACAGGTAACATCGATGACGACCGGACAGTCCTTACCCCTCACGCCTCACTCCTCACGCCTCACGCTGGAGCGTAAGCCCCTCATCGTGATCGTCGGTCCGACCGCCGTCGGGAAGAGCCAGATCGCCATCCAGGTCGCGAAGGAACTGGGGACCGAGGTCCTGACGGCGGACTCCCGGCAGGTCTACCGCGGGATGGATATCGGCACGGATAAACCGTCTATGAAGGAACGGCAGGGCGTGCCCCATCGCCTGATCGATCTGGTCGAGCCGGACCAGCCGTTCAATACGGGCGAATTCCGCCGGCTGGCCATGGGTGAAATAGACCGGTTGCACCGGGAAGGACACGTGCCCCTCGTCGTGGGCGGCACGGGGCTCTATGTGCGGACGCTGCTGCATGGCCTCTGCGAGGGCCCGCCGGCCGACTGGGAGTTCCGCCGTGGCCTGGAGCGGGACGCGGACGCGAAGGGAGCGGACTGGCTCTACCGGCGCCTGGCCCAGGTGGATCCCGAATCGGCCAGCCGGCTGCATCCGAACGATCGCGTGAAGATCATCCGGGCGCTGGAAGTCTATCATCTCCTGGGGCGCCCTCTATCGGGAGAACACAAACGGCACGCGTTTGCCGCCACGCCGTACACGCCGCTGCTGCTCGGTCTGGCGCGCGAGCGGCAGGCGCTGTACCGCCGCATCGATGAGCGGGTCGAGCTGGAGCTGGCCAAGGGGCTGGTGGAGGAAACGCGGGGTCTCCTGGCCAAGGGGTACGGGCGGCAGCTGGGCTCGATGAAGGCGCTCGGGTACAAGCAAGTGGCCGGCTGCCTGGCCGGCGACTATGGCTACGACGAAGCGGTCCGCCTGCTGAAGCGCGATACCCGCCATTTCGCCAAGCGGCAGCTGACCTGGTTTCGCAAGGAGCCAGGCATCAGGTGGATGGCGATCGACGACGGCGAGCCGGCGGCGCGGACGGCGGAGCGGGTCGTGACGGAGACGCGGCGGTTTCTGGAAAGATTGGCGTGTCCGCCAACGTTGACGGCGGCCGGAGCGGAGTGACGATGGCCAAGCTGCAAGCCGACATCGGCATCATCGGCGGGAGCGGCCTCTATGACATGGAGGGGCTGTCGGGCGTCCGCGAGACGCGGGTCCGCACGCCGTTCGGGGAGCCGTCGGATGCGCTGCTCGTCGGCACGCTGGACGGGGTGCGGGTGGCGTTCCTGTCCCGGCACGGACGCGGGCACCGGCTCGCGCCCGGTGACATCAATTACCGCGCGAACCTCTACGCGTTGAAGACGCTCGGCGTGCAACGGGTGATTTCCGTGAGCGCCGTGGGGAGCATGAAGGAGGCGCTCAAGCCGGGGCACGTCGTGCTGCCGGATCAGTTCATCGATCACACCAAGCGGCGGGCCGGCACGTTTTTCGAAAACGGGATTGTCGCCCACGTGGCGTTTGCGGACCCCGTCTGTGGCGCGCTGGGCCAGGCGCTGTTCAAAGCGGCGGCCGCGGCCGGCGCGATGGTCCATCAGGGCGGCACCTACCTGTGCATCGAGGGCCCCCAGTTTTCCTCGCGCGGCGAGTCGTTTCTCTACCGGCAGTGGGGCGTGGACGTGATCGGGATGACGAACATGCCCGAGGCGAAGCTGGCGCGCGAAGCGGAACTGTGCTATGCCACGATGGCGCTCGTGACGGATTACGATTGCTGGCACGGCAGCGAGGAGTCGGTGACGGTGGAGATGGTTCTCTCCACTCTGAAGAACAACGTGGCGATGGCCAAGCGGATCCTGCGCGCGGCGGCGCCCGCCGCGGCCGGCGCGCGCGCGTGCTCGTGCGCGACGGCGCTCCAGGACGCGATTGTCACGGCGCCGGAGAAGATTCCGGCCGCGACGCGCAAGCGATTGCAGTTGCTGATCGGGAAGTACCTTAAGAAGACGTGAGGCGTGAGGAGTAAGGGGTAAGGAGTGAAAGAAAGGCACAATGGGTAAGCTGCTGGTCGTCGGTTCCGTGGCGCTGGATACGGTGGCGACGCCGTTCGGACAGGCGGACGAGGTGCTGGGAGGCTCCGCCACCTATTTCGCGACGGCGGCGAGCTATTTTACCAGCGTGGACTTGATCGCCGTCGTGGGAGAGGATTTCGCCGACCAGCACGTGACGTTCCTCAAGAGCCGCGGCATCGATCTGACGGGGCTCGAGCGGCGGCCGGGAAAGACCTTCCGATGGAAGGGCCGGTACACGTACCAGATGAACGAGGCGCAGACGCTCGACACGCGCTTGAACGTCTTCGAAACGTTTCGTCCGAACATTCCGGAGCCGTACCGGTCGCCATCCATGCTCTTTCTCGGAAACATCGACCCCGAGCTGCAGCTCGACGTGCTCCGGCAGGTGAAGCGGCCGTCGCTGGTGGCCTGCGACACGATGAATTTCTGGATCGAGCGCAAACGCGAGGCGCTCTGGAACGTACTGGAGCAGGCGGACGTGCTGCTCATCAACGATGCGGAGGCGCGGGCGCTCGGCGGCCGTCCAAGCCTGGTGCAGAGCGGCCGGGCGATCCTGGCCCGCGGGCCCAAGCACCTGATCGTCAAGCGGGGGGAATACGGCGTCCTGATGTTCAATCACAAGCAAACGTTCGGCGCGCCCGCGTTCCCGCTGGAGCAGGCCAAGGATCCTACCGGGGCCGGGGACACCTTCGCCGGCGGGTTCATGGGCTACCTGGCGGCGACGGGCAACGTGTCGGAGGCCGCGTTCCGGCAGGCGGTGATCTTCGGCAGCGTCATGGCGTCCTTTACCGTCGAAGCCTTTAGTCTTGACCGGCTGCGCGGCCTCGATTACAAAGAGATTGAAGCGCGGTTCCGCGAATTCAAACAGATCACGCATTTTGAGGATCTGCAGGAGAGGTAGGGAGCGATGCAGGCTGGAGAGAGACGCGTCTACAGACAACCGGTGCCGGCGTGGCTGGCGGCCGGCCTGTGCGTCGGCGTGTTGTTCTGCGGCGGGTGCAGCGCGTCCCAGGAGCAGATCAAGAAGGCGCAGGGGCACGTCGGGGAGGGGGTCGCGGTCTTCAAAACCGATCAGCAAAGCGCGTACGTGTTCTTCCAGAAGGCGCTGAAGGAGGATCCGAACAATCGCGACGCGCATTATTATGTGGCGCTCATTTACGCCATGCAGGAGAAGTTCCCGCAGGCGGAAGCCGAAATTCGGGAGGTGCTCGACATCGACCCGGACTATCCGGAAGCCTACAACTTCCTCGGCCAGGTGCTCGTCAAGCAGAACCGGCGGGACGAGGCGATCCAGGCCTATCGCACCGCATTGAGCTACCCGCTCTATGCGACGCCCGATGTCGCCTATTATCAGCTCGGGCTGGTGCTGGAGCTGGAAGGGGACATGCCGGGAGCGGGCGAAGCGTTCACCAACGCTTTGAAGGTGTCTCCCCTCACCGTGCAGCCGGCCCTCGTGCATCTGGAATTGGGGCGCGTCTACTATAAACTGGGCGAGGACGTGAAAGCGCGCGAGTCGCTGGCTCGGGCGGCGCTGCTCGACAAGGACAAGGGCGCCACCGCGGCGGAAGCGAAACAGCTCATGGACCGGTTAAAGCCATGACCAGCCAGACGACGGGCACGAAAGAATCGGTCGGCGATTTTTTCCGACAGGTGCGGGAAACCAAGGGGCTGACGCTGGATGAGGTCGCGATCAAGACCCGCATCCACCCGGAATACCTGAAGGCCCTCGAGGAATCCAACTTCGCCAAGCTGCCGGAGCAGGTGTTTGCCAAGGGCTTCGTGCGCTCCTATGCGCGCTCCCTGGGGCTGGACGAAGACGATGCCATGCGCCGCTTCACCGTCTCGGCCGGCGCCTTCTACAACAAGCATGAGGAGCGCGAGCGGCTCCGGCAGCAGCAGGTGGAGGACGAGCGCAAGCGCAAAGCCAACCGCAAGGCCGTGATCGCCGCCGCGGCCGTGGCGGTGCTGGGGCTCGTGCTGCTGCTGACGCGCGAGCAGGGGACGGTGTCGGTCATGCGGCCGGCGGAGTCCGAGGCGCCCCGCACGAAGTCGTCCGCCACGCGGGCCGCGCGGCCGGAAACAGGCACAGCGGCGCCGGCCGAGAGCGGCACGAAAGCTCCGGCGCCCGTCGCGCCTTCTGCGTCCCAGGCCGGGCGGGAGGGGTCGCTGCCGACGCCGGCGATGACGAGCGATCCGCTGGCCGGTCTCCCGCTCGACGGAGGAGCGTCCGCGCAGGCGCCGCTCACGCTGGTGCTGGAGGCGACGGAGCTGAGCTGGGTGGTGGTCCAGGTGGATGACGCCAGCCCGCATGAGGCGTTATTGAGACCCGGCGAGCGGCTGACGTGGAAAGGGCAGGAGAAGTTCGCGCTGACAGTCGGCAATGCGGGGGGCATCCGCGGGGAGCTGAACGGGAAGCCACTGGCGCCCTTCGGGCCCAAGGGCAGGGTCGTCAGGGATATCGTAATCACACGGTAGGCGGGCACGGTCGGGCGGCTTGGTCGATCCCCTGTGCTCGCAGAGGGCGCACGCTAAGAAGGTGCTCCCTCGATGCGCGCAGTTGGGGCTCAACCGAGCCACCCTCCAAGATAAACCCATTCAATAAAAAGTAGAGGTGAACAGGGGACAGGTCGCACGTAGGCCTGTCCCCTGTTTGCTTCGCGCTCCGTTTCCAGTCGGCCGGTTTCTTGATTTTGCCTGTACGTAAGCCTAGACTTTTCGCGTCCTGCCTCGAAACCGGAGATGCTGGCCATGAGGACTCGTGGGCGGATAATAAATCTGTGCATGGCCGTGTTATTGCTCGGTTGTCAATCAATCTCGCCGTTGCATAAGGCTGCCTATGAAGGCGATACAAAAACGGCCCTCTCGCTCATTGGGCAAGGTCAGGGAGTTGAAACAGTGGGCTACTTCTATAGTGAGTATGATCAAGCCACTGTTTTGAGCGCTGCTGTTGCGGGCGGGCATTTTGAGACTGTGCGTGCTTTGCTGGAAAAGGGTACCTCGGTCGATCAGAGAGATTTGTCCGGAAGAAGTCCTTTGCACTGGGCGTCGTCAACTGGTCAAGCACAGATGGTCGAATTCTTGTTGGATCGCGGAGTTTCCCCAAACGTTACGGACAACGAAGGAGATACTCCTCTTCACTTTGCGGCTCGATTGGGAAGATACGAAGTTGCGAAACTCTTGCTGGCTAGAGGTGCCAATCCCAATGCTCGGGACCGGTCTGGAGGGACTCCACTCTTCTATGCGGCAGCCCAGAGAGAGGCTGAGCTGGTTGAGCTGCTGTTGACCAAAGGTGCTGATCCGAACAGTGCAAAGGATTGGACGCCCTTGCACTTCGCGGCATATTACGGCAACACCCGGATTGTGCGGCTGCTCTTGGCCCATGGAGCAACCACAGGTCTTTCAGATACGGAGGGACGTACACCGGCAATGCTTGCAGACAAGCGAGGTCATACCGCCATTTCGCAGTTACTCGGGCAGGCCGAGGCGAGGGAAGTGGGTCTAGCTCAACCGCCTGCTGCTCCGCCGCAGGTGGCATCTGTACTGATGCCGACCATACCGCCCATGCACAGTGATGTGGATCGTGTGCCGGTGGTGAAAGCTGCATCGAAGAAGCATGCCTATGCAGTGGTGATTGGGATTGAGCAATACAGGGAAAAACTGCCGAAGGCGGACTTCGCTGATCGGGATGCGAAGCTGGTAGGGGAGTACCTGACTAAAGTTCTGGGATATCCAGAAGAGAACGTCATTGTCCGGACGAACGATCGTGCGACGCGGACGGATTTGGTGAAGTATTTCGAGGAATGGCTGCGGAATAATGTAGAGCGAGGAGGATCAGTCTTCGTCTATTACTCAGGCCACGGGGCACCGAATACGAAGACAGGTGAGGCCTATTTCGTACCCTACGATGGCGATCCCTCCTTCGTGGATTCGACCGCCTATCCGGTCAGGCAACTCTACGCGGCCCTGGATAAACTGCCGGCCAGAGACATCACGGTGGTGCTGGATTCCTGTTTTTCCGGCGCCGGCGGGCGGTCGGTGCTGGCGAAGGGGGCGCGGCCGATGGTGCTCTCGATTGAGAATCCGGTGTTGGCATCCGGGAAAACCGTCGTGCTGGCGGCGAGCGGCGGGGATCAAATTTCCAATTCGTTCGAAGAAAAAGGCCATGGACTGCTGACCTATTACTTTCTCAAGGGCCTGCAAGGCGAGGGCGATGCCAACAAGGATGGTGCCATCGACATGGCCGAGCTCTATGACTACGTGAAGCCCAACGTCCAGCGCGTGGCCCGTAAACAGTACAACAACGAGCAAACCCCTCAGTTACTTGCCAGTCCGGAATTGCTGAAACGTGGCGGCGGACGGCTGATTGAGCCTGCCGGACCCTAGCTACGTCAGAATAGGAGCGCGAAGCGGAAAGGTGACAGGTCTCTCAGCAGCCTGTCACCTTTCCAGTTTTTTGAGTAGGGTGGTAGGCCGAGAGCGGACTTTACCGGAAGAGCGGGGTACCCACCGTGGCTTTAGCGAGGAGGAAAGCTGGAACTGACTGAAGCACTGCGATCGCAGATCGCGGCTGAAGGAATTCCAGAAGGTTCCCGCGAGCTAAAGCCCGGGAGGGTCGTTCTGGGAGGTGAGGGAGCGGATCGGCAATACCACCCTGCTCGCATTTCTGCCACAACAAATTCACAATTGCCCCAGATGCCACGGGCACGGTCGAGCCTGGCCTCACGAATCCCTGAAAATAAGGCCATTTCCAGCGATCTGCCGGTGGCATGGGGCTTGAAGTATCCGCAACCGGAAGGGGCGGCAGTTGCTTGACAAGGCTACGGGCACGTTGCTATAGTTCCGCCGCTTTTTTGCCCGGCCCTATGCAGGCAACCACGTCAACGCTGCAGCTCGCATCGTTGTTCAGTCAGTTTATCAAACAAGGAGGAGCAGTGATGGGTTATCTCAAGACAGTCGGTCTCATGACCGCACTTATGTTCGTGGCGGCCACAGCGGCCGTGGCCGAAGAGAAGGATCCGCTCAAGCCGCGCGTTCCGGCCGATCAGATGGCCGATGCCAAGGCGATGAAGAACCCGGTGGCCAACACGCCGGAGAATGTGGCCAAGGGCAAGGCGTTGTTCGAGGGCAAGGGCACCTGCTTCAACTGCCATGGCAAAACCGGCGAGGGGAACGGCCCGGCCGGCGCGATCCTGAACCCGAGCCCGCGGAACTTCACGAACTGCAAGTTCCACAAGAAGCGGAAGGACGGCGAATTGTTCTGGGTGATCAAGAACGGCAGCCCCGGCACCGGGATGGTGTCGCTGACGCCGGGCACGATCAGTGAAGAAGAGGCCTGGACGATCATCAATTACGAGCGCAGCTTCTGCGTGAAGAAGGGCGACGAGTAGACGGTCGCTCGATATCGAGCACGAAAGAGGGCGGAGGGGTGATCCCCTCCGCCCTCTCTTTTTTGCATCTTGCTCGTTACCGGGTGGCTGATTTTGAGAGCACGAGGTCGGCGGATTTGCCGGCCGGCTGGATCGGCGGGATGATCAGGGGACGCTGCTCCTGATTGAAGTCCTGTTTGGCGGAGGCCGGCACGGCCCGTCCCAGATAGGCAGCCAGCTCGCCGAGCGTGACCTCTCCGTTGAAATTCGCGTCGGCATCTCCCCTGAGTCCCCGCAGCAGATAATAGGTAAAGAGACCGTGACGGAGTTTGGCCGGCTCCAGCCCGCTGCGAAAGCCCGTGACGCCGATCAGGCGCACGACGGAGCCTTTGCCCACGCTCCACTTCGGCGCCCGCGCCTTGGCTGTTTTGGCCTGCCCGAAGGCGAGCATCCCCCCGTCGAAGATGAATAGCGTCTGCTTCGCTTTGAGCCGGGCCAGGCCTGCTTCGAGATCCTTCAGCGCATACAGCCGCGCCGTCGACGTCTGCTTGCCGTCGTAAGGGACCAGGTACGTGTCGCCGGACGGCGAGACGGCGGCCTGCCCCGCAAAATACACGATCACGACCGATTCGCTCGTCAGGCGCTTCGGCAGCCACTCCAGCACGGCATCCTCGAGATCGTTGCGCGGGGCTTTCCAATCCTGCAACACCCGCACGTTGCCGGGCGGGACGCCGCCGACGGCTTGCCAGTAGCCGGCGACCAGCTCCGCGTCCAGCGCGGCGTACTTGCGCGCCGTGATCTGCGGGTCTCGGTAGGCGCTGAGCCCGACGGCCAGGACGTAGGTATGAGGGCGTTGGAGCCCGGTGCCAGCCGGAATCTGGTCGATCGCCTCCAGGCGTCCGATCGAGCCCCGCAGCGCAGCGGTCAGCGTCTGCGGCGGCGGCGCGGACGAGCCGGACGCGACGCCGACCGAGACCGTCACCTCCGCCCGCTGCGCTTCCATCGAGGGCGGCACCGTGGCGGCGAATTCGACCGACCGGGATTCGCCCGGCGGCACGTTTCCGATCTGCAGGCTGGGGGAAGGAAAGCTCGTGATCAGCCCGGGCGTGCCGCTGAGCGTGGCGGTGGCGCCGACCACCGCCACCTTGCCCGAGTTGGTCACATCCACCCGCACCCGAACGCGTTCGCCGCCTTCCAGAGCAAGGTTGCCATTTTCATCCAGGAGGGTCGCTTTGAAGGCGAGTGACGGCGGCGCGCCGACCGGCCGCGCCGTGCCTGTTTGCTGTCGGTTCGGATCGAGCAGCGCGCGCGCGTCTCTGATGAATTGCGACGCGAACACGATGGCCGTGTCTTGAACGAATCCACCCATGGAGCCGTAGTCGCACCGGTGCTGGGTCGGCTCGAGAAGGAGCCGGTCCGTGCGCACCACCTTCAGCGGCAGTTCGCCCACGGTGTTCCCCGACGCGTCGCGGACGCCGGCCGTGGCTTCCAGCGACAATTCCACCGGAATGCGATCGTAGACATTGTCCGTGAGCAGCTTCAGACCTTTCTGCTGGAGCGTCAGGCGGATCTCCACGTCCGCTTTCTCCGGCTTGTCCGTCTTCACGCCGGCGATCTGGACCGACTTGAAATTCTGATAGGCGGACTCGGTGAGGACGGCTTCGAGCTCTTCTCCCAGCAGCACCTCATGCGGATGGTTGCAGGCGTCGATGTAATCCACTTTCGCGCCGGTCAGCAGGGGATCGAATTCGAGCTTGACCGAGACGGGAATCTGCGGGCCCATGTCGGGCAGCGTGGGACGCTGGAACCGCTCGCAGGCCGCCGTGCCCAACAGGCCGACGATCAGGGCGGCACAGGCCGGGCCTTGCCACAAGACTCGGCGCGTCGGTTTCGTGAAGCGTTCGTTCGAGGTGAACATTCGAGGCGCCACCGTACCGAAATCGTTGCCGGATTGCAACTCTCCTGACGAACTTGCCAGCCCTGCCTGGGTCGTTTATTCTAGCGAAGCAACCGAGCAAACAGCGAACAGCAGGTAGCGAATAGCTCGGAACTGCTGGCTGCTCGCTGTTGGCTATTCGCTATTAGCTATGCTTGTACTTGGCCTCTCCAACATGCGCGATGCGGCGGCGGCGCTGCTGCGGGACGGCCGCATCCTCGCGGCGGCCGAAGAAGAGCGTTTCGCCCGCATCAAGCACGTGACCGCGCTGCCGGTGCGGTCGATGGCCTGGTGCCTGAATCGGGCCGGCGCCGCTCTGGCCGATGTGGATGCGATCGTCGTCCCGTGGAAGTATTGGGTGATCGGCCGGCGCGCGCGCCTGGCCCTCGGCGCCATGCTGCGCTCGCCGGTTCTGTTTCGCGTCAAAGGCCGGCGCAGCGTCGAGCGGCTCCGGCAGGAGTGGGCGGAGCTGGCTTTTCTTCCTCGATACCTCAGCCGGCACTTCGGCCCCGGCCGCTACAGGCCGGTGTATGTCGACCACCATCTCGCCCACGCGGCCAGCACGTTTCTCGTGTCCCCGTTCGAGCGGGCGGCGATTCTGATCGTGGACGGCGCGTCGGAAGCGCACACGACGACGCTGGCGGTCGGGGAGGGACAGCAGATCCGGGTGCTGCAACGCACCCCCCTGCCTCATTCGCTCGGCCAGTTCTACGCCGCCATGACCGCGTATCTGGGATTCACGCCCGATCAGGACGAATACATCGTCATGGGGCTGGCCGCCTGCGGCGAGCCGCGGTTCGCCGAGGTCCTCCGCCGGCAGGTGCTGGGCCTCCGGCCGGCCGGACAGTTCCGGCTGGACACGGCGCTGCTGGATTTCCATCTGGCGCGCGTCGGGATCTTTTCGCCCGAATTGGTTCGGCTGCTGGGTGCCCCTCGCAAACCCGGCGAGGAGATTCAGCAGCGGCACCGGGACGTGGCCGCCAGCGCACAGCTCGTCCTGGAGGACACGCTGCTCCATCTGGCGCGGCATCTGAAACAGCTCACCGGCGCCGATCATCTGTGCCTCGCGGGGGGCGTGGCCTACAACTGCGTGGCCAACAGCCGCCTGCGGGCGGAGGCGGGATTCACGCAGGCGTTCGTGCAGCCGGCGGCGGGGGATGCCGGCGCCGCGCTGGGGGCGGCCCTGTGGCTGACCAGCCGGCGCGGCGGGCTGGCGCAGCGAGCGGTGATGGCACATGCCTACCTCGGTCCCTCGTTCGAGGAAACGGAGTGCCGGCAGGCGCTGGAGCGGGCGGGGCTGGCCGGGCAGAAGCTGGACGACGGCTCCTTGTGCGAGCGGGTCGCCGAGGAGTTGGCCAACGGCCGGCTCGTCTGCTGGTTCCAGGACCGCATGGAATGGGGACCGCGCGCCTTGGGCCATCGCAGCCTGCTCGCCGACCCGCGCCGGGAGGACATGCGCGAGCTGATCAATGCCAAGGTGAAGTTCCGCGAGCCGTTCCGGCCCTTCGCGCCGTCGGTGCTCGAAGAGCGGGCCGCCGACTATTTCGAGGTGTCGGGCCCGTCGCCCTTCATGCTGTTCACGTGCAACGTGCGGCCCTCGGCGAAGGGCGTGCTGCCGGCTGTCACCCACGTGGACGGCACGGCGCGCATTCAGACAGTGGACCGGCGGTCGAGCCCGAAATATCGGGCGCTGCTCGAGGCCTTCGGGCGGAAGACCGGCGTGCCGGTGCTCCTGAACACCTCCTTCAACGTGCAGGAGCCGATCGTCTGCACTCCGGACGAGGCGATCCATTGTTTTCTCCGGACGCAAGTGGATTGGCTGGTGCTGGGGAACTTGCTCGTGGGGCGACCGGGAACCGTGATGAGTAATGAGTAACGAGTGATGAGTAAAGGGAGAATCGAGAACCCGTCTCCACTCATCACTCATCACTCGTCACTCGTCATCTATTCCAATCCCGCTCTTGACGCCCTCCTCCTCTTCTTCATCCTGAACCTCGCGCTGCAGACACCGACCGAGCCGGATTTCGGCTGGCACCTGCGGACCGGCCTCGATCTGCTCTCGCACGGCTGGCAGATGCCGACGACCGATCCCTATTCCCACACGATGCCGGACTGGCCCTGGGTGGAGCATGCCTGGCTCACCGACGGACTGATCGGCTGGCTCTATGGGGGCGGCCTTCTCGGCGTGATCGTGCTCTTTGCAGCTATTCCGGTCGCCGCCGGCCTGGTGGCTGCCGGCGCGAGGAGGGCCGGCTGGACGTCGCGGCTCGTGGCGGTGGCGACCATGCTGTGGGTGGCGCGGCCGTTTCTCGGCGTGCGGACGCAGATGGTCACGCTGCTCGGGATGGCCCTGCTGCTCCGGCTGTGGCGCGAGATCCAGGCGGGACGCGCGTGGCCGCTCTGGACGATTCCGCCCATCTTTCTGGTCTGGGCGAACCTGCACGGCGGCTTTACGGCGGGGCTGCTCATGCTCGGAGTGATGTGGCTGGCGTCGGCCGCGATGCGTGTCGCGGCTGACCGGCAGTCGTCACTCGGGTCGCGGCTGGATGAGCCGGTCCTGGCATGGCCGCAAGTCGGCTTGCTGGCGCTGGCGATCGGCGCGGCGGCGGCGGTGACTCTGGTCAATCCCTATGGCTGGCGGTTGCACCAGGAGATCGTGCAGTCGCTCTCGGATCGGTTCATGCTGGAAACGCTGCACGAGTGGCAGCCGCTCTCGCTGCGGACTTACGCCGGCACGCTCTACGTGGGGTATCTGGCGGCGTTGGGACTGGCCATGGTCATATGCTATCGCCGGATCGAGCCAGCCCGGTGGGCGGTGCTCGCCGTGTTTCTGGCGTTTTCGATCCGTCACTGGCGCAACATTCCGTTTTTTTTGATCGTGAGCCTGCCGCTCTTCGCCGAATTGCTGGCCGACGCGGCGGCGCGCGCGGCGGGATGGCTGCCCGCCTGGGTCCTGCATCCCAAGCAGTGGGGGCTGGGATTGGCGCTGGTTGCTTCGGTCGGCATGGTCGCGCTCGGTCCCGATCACCTGACCCGCGTCGTGCGGTCCGGTCTGGCGCCGGAGGAATTCTTCCGCGATACGGACTATCCGATCGAAGCGATTCACTGGATCGCCGCCAACCGGGACAAGGTCGGGGCGCGGCTATTCAATGAATACGGGCACGGCGGGTTTCTCTTGTGGTGGCTGCCGGGGGAGCGCATCTTCATCGACGGCCGCATGCCGGCCTGGCGGATCGGCGACCGGCGGATCTTTGAGGACTACGTTGCGCTGACCAATTGGGATCCGCCCGCCCTCGGCGTGCTGGACAAATACCAGGTGGACTGGGCGCTGGTGACGCGCGACAGTCCGTTGGCACGGGCCCTCGGCGCCCGGACAGGCTGGCAGGCGGCTTATGAGGATGCGAAGGTCAGGATTTACGTGCGGCGGAAGCCGTGAGAGGTTATTGGGCATCGGCCTGGTGACGAACGGCGGATGGGGTGGCCTAGCTAATCCCCTTGCTCGCGCACCGCGGGTGAAAGGAGCGAGTTGGCGGCTTGGTCTCCTCCTTTGCTCGCAGAGGCCGCACACGCAGACGGTGCTCCCTCGATGCGCGCAGTTGGAGGAGACCAAGCCGCACTCGTAAGAAATGGCGATGAATGCGCGAAGCGTGAACGGGGACCGGTCAACAAGCGGCCGGTCCCCGTTCCAGTTTATTTATTATAGGGCGGCTGGACCGGAGGCACGCGGGATAGAGCGAACGTCCGCCGGAGCGGCGGGGCCCCACCCGGCGTCTGAAGGAGGAAAGCCGAAACTGACCAAAGCACCACGGTCGTGAGACCGTGGCTGCGAGAATTTCGGAAGGGTTCCGCTTCAGAGCGCCGTGGAAGGGGTGCCGCAAGAGGCGTGTGAGCGAGAGGCCGCGTACCTCCGCCCATCCTTCGTCAGCCGGGTTCATCGGCTCGACCCACACAAAAGCCGAAAGAGCCGTAATGAGGAGGGGGACCAGTTGCCATCCGGGTCCGGGGCGTCTTCCAGCAACAGGAGCGAATTGGGTCAGGCGGCCCTTAGCGGGTTTGGTGTTCGTCCTTGCTTCTATACAACCCTGCCGCGTCGTTCCGCCGCACGGCCAGCATCTCGCGCAACATCGCCAGCCCGTCGCGGATCACCAACACCTTGGAGCCCGGCTGATCTGACCAGTTGATGGGCACTTCGGCGAGGCGATAGCCCCGCCGACGGGCGACGTGGAGCAATTCCAGATCGAAGCCGTAGCCGTCGATGCGGGCGACGGAAAACAGGTCCTGCGCGACCGCCTGGCGAAACAGCTTGAAGCCGCACTGCGTGTCGTGGATGTGTTGAATGCCCAGGTGGCGCACGATCCGATTGAACAGGTTGCCCAGCAGGGTGCGGTGCAGGCGGGCCTTGACCTGATACCGGCTGTCGCGTGAGGCCAGGGTGCGGGAGCCGATCGCGAGATCGGCGCCGTCTTTGATGGCTGCCTCCAGTCGTTCCAATTCCTGGATCGGTGTCGCGCCGTCCGCATCGGCAAAGAGCCGGAGACCCCCCCGCGCAGCCTGCATGCCGGCCCGCACGGCGGCGCCTTTGCCGGTATTACGAGGGAGCCTGATCAGCCGGATACGTGAATTCTGCGCGCCGGCCTGTTCGACCAGGGCGGCTGTGTCGTCCCGGCTCCCGTCGTCGACCACGAGGAGCTCGTATGACAGACCGCGCCGGCCAAGATAGGCGGTGATGGCCTCCAGATAGGGACCGATACGACGGGTTTCGTTGTAAGCCGGAATGACGACGGACAGTTGAACGGGTTTGCCGGGATCGGTGGTGGTCACGCCAGCTCCGAGGTTGCGGCAGCCTAACGAAGCCGGGTGGGGAAAGCAAGGAGCGGGGGCTTGACAATCCGGCGCCGGCGAGGGAACGTGTAAGAAAGAGCCATGAACCGCCTCGCCACACAGACCGGTCTCGCGCTGAGCGTCCTTGTGCTGGCTTCCTGCGCGACGGCGGCCCCGCCCAGCCGGTTGGCCAGCTACATCGGCCAGGAGGCGGTGAGCGGCCAGGTCGTCGCGGCGGTGCCGGCGCAGCGTCCGATTCGCGCCGGCCTCGTCGTGATTTCCGACACCGCTGCGCCCGATGCGGCTCCGGCCTTGCCGGATGAAGCCGTCCATCGCCTCGCCGAAACCCTGCAAGCGGAGATGTCGCGGATCACTCCGTTCGCGATCGAAAAAATCATCCCGAACGAGGGCATCACACCGGGCGGGGACCCGGCGCAACTGGCCGAGCTGGGCAAACGGCACGGGGTGGATTATCTGGTGACGGTGGTCCTGTCGAGCACGGAGGTTGAATACCCGCTGACAATCTTCCTCGCCTGGACGGCGCACAGCCAGCCGGGCTTTCGATGCGACAACTGGTCGCTGGTGGAAGCGGCTGTGGTGGACGTGAAAGCCGGCAAGACCGTCGTCCATGCCGAAGGACGCGGATGGGCCACGCTGGATCGCCCGACGGCGCCCGGCATCAATCAGTGGTACCCGGTGATCTGGCGGCGCCCGTTGGAGCCGAATTGGCGTTGGTGGCCGCCGTCTTATGAAGCGGCCCCGATTACATTGCGAGTGATCGCGATGAACGAGGCCGTCAAGCGGGTGGTCTCGAACCTGCAACGAGCGTGGATCGATCGGCTTGAGGCGGAACGGGCCGCGTCGCAACATGGGTAAGTGCGGAGTCGGGACACAGTCGGCTTCCAACGCATGAGCGCGCGTACAGACTCCCTTCTCGAGGCCGTGCGGATGGCCTTGGGAAGGGAGTTTGCCTTTGAAGGCAGACGCGTGATGGTGTAGAATGCAACGGTTTGTCGCTGGCAACCGAACACTTACTAACCACTTAATTTGAGGGCAGTTTTATGCTGAAGGTGCTTCAGTCAGTCGTGCGATGTGAAGAACGAACCCGCCCGTTCGCGTTCACAGCGGCCGTGGTGCTGGCTTCACTCAGTCTGTTGGCGGCCGGCGACATGAGTTCACCGTCCGCGGATGCGGCCGGAGTGCCGCCAGCCTTTGCGCAGGGCTTCTCGGAGATCGTCAAGAAGGTCACGCCGGCGGTGGTGAATATCGCCGTGACGGGCACCGAAGGGCGGCGCGGAGGGCGGCGCCCCCTGCCCCCCGGACCGTTCGGCGGGCCTCCCGGCGAGGAGCAGCCGGGCGAAGAGCCGGGGCCGCCCATTCCTCCGCCTCCGGGGCCTCCGGGCCGGCCGGAGCAGAGCGCCGGGTCCGGGGTCATCATCGATACCAAGGGCTACATCGTCACCAACAACCACGTGGTGGACAATGCCTCGCAGATCACCGTCACGCTGAGCGACAAGCGGGAGTTTCCAGCCAAGCTGATCGGAGCCGATCCCAAGACCGATCTCGCGGTCGTGAAGATCGAAGCCGACAATCTGCCGGCGCTCAAGTGGGCCGATTATGACAGGCTGCAGGTGGGCGACGTGGTGCTGGCCATCGGCAGCCCGTTCGGCCTGAGCTCCACGGTGACGCTGGGCATCATCAGCGCGCTCGGGCGCGGCAACGTGGGCATCGCGGACTATGAGGACTTCATCCAGACCGACGCCGCCATCAATCCCGGCAACTCGGGCGGCGCGCTGATCAATACGAACGGCGAGCTGATCGGCATCAACACGGCGATTTTCTCCCGGACCGGCGGGTCGGAAGGCATCGGATTCGCCATCCCCAGCAGCATCGCGCTCGACATCGTCGAGGCGCTGACGAAGACCGGCAAGGTGGTGCGGGGCTGGATGGGCATCGCCATCCAGGAGGTCACGAAGGACCTGGCCAAGTCGTTCAAGCTGCCGGATCAGCGCAAGGGCGGCGTGCTCATCAGCGAAGTCAACGAAAACGGGCCCTCCCACGCGGCCGGCGTCAAGCGGGGCGACATCGTCGTCGCGTTCAACGACAAGGAGATTCAAAGCGTCAGCCAGCTGCGGAACATGGTGGCGCGGACGCTCGTGGGCACCACGGCCAGGATCAAGGTGCTGCGCGACGGCAAGGAACAGGTCATCCCGGTCAAGATCGGCGAGCGGCCGTCGGATGAGATGCTGGCGCGGCGCGAGCCGGCGACGGCTCCCACCCCGGCCGACACCGAGAAGCCGCCCGACAACGTCCTGGCATCGCTCAAGGTGCAGGCGCTCGATGCGGCCATGCGGAGCCAGCTGAACATCTCGCCGAAGACCACCGGCGTGGCGATCCAGCACGTCGAAGCGGGCAGCCCGGCGGAGGCGGCCGGCCTCCAGCGCGGCGACGTCATCCAGGAGATCAACCGCGAAGCCGTCAAGAGCGTGGACGACTACAAGAAGGCGGCGGCGAAGGTGAAGAAGGAAGAGATGGTCGTGCTGCTGCTGAGCCGCCAGGGCAACAATCTCTTTGTGGCGGTGAATCCGAAGTAGGCAGATGGCTGACTGGAACGATTTCCAGAAGTGGCTTCAGGATTCGGTCTTCACGCCGCTGGAAGACCGGAAGATGCCGGTTATGGAGCACCTGGTGGAGCTCCAGGCCCGGCTCACCCGCGCGGTGCTGGTCGTGGCGGCGGTGTTCGTCGGCACGTTCTTCTACGCCGACGCGCTGGTGCAGTGGCTGCGGGTGCCCCTCCAGAACGCGTTCATCCCCGGCAAGCTGCAGTGGGTCCCGACCGATCTGCCGCTCGTGCCGTTCGTCTTCCTCGCGCCGGCCGAGGCCCTGTGGCAGAACGTCAAGGTGGCGGGGCTGTTCGCGCTCGTGCTGGCGACACCCTACATGCTGTGGGAGGCGTGGCAGTTCATCGTGCCGGGCCTGCACTCGCAGGAACGGCGCTTCGTCGGACCCTTCGTGCTGCTCAGCACGCTCGCGTTCTATTCGGGCATCGGCTTCTCCTTCTTTTTCGTGCTCCCGTTCGCGTTGAATTTTCTGATTTCGTACGGCGTCAACGCGGGATTCATCCCGCAGCTCTCCATCGCGCAATACGTCGGGTTCGCGCTCTGGTTCCTGATGGTCTTCGGGCTCATCTTCGAGGTGCCGCTCGCGATCACGCTAATGGCCAAGCTGGGCTGGGTGGACGTCCCGTTCCTGAAGCGCTACCGGAAGTGGGCGTTCCTGGGCGCGTTCATCGTCGCGGCGATCCTCACTCCGACGCCGGACCCGTTCAACCAGTGCTTGATGGCGCTGCCGATGTACATCTTCTACGAGGTCGGCATCATCAGCGCGGGATTTTTCAAGAAGAAACAGGCGCCGGGCACGGAGGCGGCGGCGGCGGGCGCGCCGGCGCGAATGCCGGTGCCGGCCAAGCCGGTGATGGCGGCGGAGGATCCCTACGTGGGCGTGCCAGGGTCGGGACGTCGCGGATGAAGAAAAGTAAAAGGTAAGCGGAGAACAGAATGGCCAAAGAACTGAAAGTGGTGCAGCCGGGGGGCGGGGGCGGCGGGGACGTCTGTACGTACCTGTGGGCCTGCGCCATCTGCGACGAGAACGAGACCTGCCAGAAGGACAAGGAAGGGCACAGCCGCTGGCTGGTCGCCAAGCGCCTCGAGCGCATCGAATACAAGGTCCTCGTCATGAGCAACAAGGGCGGGGTGGGGAAGAGCACGGTCACCACGAACCTCGCCGTGAGCCTCGCGCTCAAAGGCTGGCACGTCGGCATCTGCGACATGGACATCCACGGCCCGAACATTCCCAAGATGGTCGGAGCCGAGGGCCAGAAGCTGAAAGTCAGCACCTCGGGCGGCATCATTCCCTTCCAGGCCTACAATATGAAAATCGCGTCCATGTCGTTCCTGCTCCAGAATTCTGACGATCCCATCATCTGGCGCGACGCCTACAAATACGAATTCATCAATCAATTGCTCGGCGGGGTGGAGTGGCAGGATTTGAATTTTCTGTTCGTGGACCTGCCGCCCGGCACCGGCAACGAATCGGTGACGACCATCGATCTGATCGGCAACGTGAGTGGCGCGGTGATCGTCACCACGCCGCAGGAAGTGGCGCTGCTGGATTCGCGCAAGTCGGTCTCGTTCTGTCGGGACAGCCAGGTGCCGATCGTCGGCATCGTGGAGAACATGAGCGGCCTCGACTGCCCGCACTGCCACCAGCATATCGAAGTGTTCCGCAAGGGCGGCGGGGAGGCCTCGGCGCACGACATGGGCGTGCCGTTCCTGGGCCGCATTCCGCTCGATCCGGACGTGGTCATGCAGAGCGATGCCGGCGAGCCCTACGCGCTGTTCAACTCGGACACCGCGACGGCGCAGGCCTACCACGACATCGCCAACCAGGTGGAAACGTTCTGCAAGAAGAGCGGCTCGCTCATCAAGATGGGGCCGTCCCGCAAGGGCTGATCGCACATGGCTGCGAACGTGCAGGGGCTCACGCCGCTTCAAGACGCGCAAAAGATCGTGCTGGACGCGGCGCACCCGCTCGGGCTGGAGAAGATCGGCCTGCTCGAGGTGCTGGGCCGCGTGCTCGGCGAGGACATCGTCGCGCAGCGCGACAATCCGCCGTGGGACAACTCCGCGATGGACGGCTTCGCCGTCCGGCATGAGGACATCAAGCAGGAGCACGCCATCGGCAAGGCGGTCACGCTCAAAGTGATCGAGGACGTCCCGGCGGGCAAAACGGCCACGAAGACCGTCGGCCCCGGCCAGGCGATCCGGATCATGACCGGCGCGCCGGTGCCCAAGGGCGCCGACACGGTGCTCAAGGTCGAGGACACCGAACACGCGCCGGATTCCGTCAAAGTCTTCAAGCCGGAGCCGCGCGGCTCGAACATCCGCCCGCAAGGCGAAGACGTCAAGAAGGGCGAGTGCATCATCGCCAAGGGCACGCAGATCAGGCCCGGCGAGGCGGGAATGCTGGCGATCCTGGCCAAGTCCTTCGTGTTCGTCTATCAGCGGCCGCGGGTGGCGATCCTGTCCACCGGCGACGAGCTGGCCGACCTGGACGAGCGGTTCAGCGAAGAGAAAATCATCAATTCGAACAGTTGGGGCATCGCCGCGGCGGTGCAGGAGGCGGGCGGGGTTCCGTTCCTGCTCGGCATCGCGAAAGACAATCCGACCGCGCTCAAGGAAAAAATCATGCACGGGCTGAACGCCGACATCCTGGTGCTGTCGGGCGGCGTGTCGATGGGCGATTACGATTTTACGAAGGCGGTCTTCAAGGACCTGGGCGCGGAGATGCATTTCTGGAAGCTCGCGATCCGCCCCGGCCAGCCGCTGGCGTTCGGCAAGATTCAGGGCAGGCTGGCCTTCGGGCTGCCGGGCAATCCGGTGTCGTCCATGGTGACGTTCGAGCAGCTCGTGCGGCCGGCCATGCTCAAGATGGGCGGCCACCGCAGCTACGGGCGGCCGGTGGTGCAGGCGCAATTCCAGGAGAAGTTTTCCAAGCGGACCGACCGCCGGCATTTCCTGCGCGGCGTGCTGACCAGGGAGGGCGGCGTCTTCAAGGTGCGCACGACGGGCGATCAGGGCTCCGGGATCCTGACCTCGATGGTGAAGGCCAACTGCCTGATCGATATTCCGCAGGAGGTCGAAAAGCTGAATCCGGGCGACACGGTCACGGTGCAGATCCTGAGCGCGAACCTGTGGGACCGGGAGGGCGGCCAGCCCCACGCCCACAGCGGCAAGCCGTCGTGTTGTTGATATCGCGATTAACGAATAACGGTTAACGAGTCACGTCATATGTCCATTCCGGTGCTCTGTTTCGTCGGGCGATCCAACAGCGGGAAGACCACGCTGATCGAGCGGCTGATTCCCGAGCTGGTCAAGGCCGGCTATCGCATCGCCACGGTCAAGCATTCGGGGCACGGCTTCGATCTCGACACCGAGGGCAAGGACAGCTGGCGGCATAAGCGGGCCGGGGCCAGCACCGTGATCGTGCTCTCGAAGGGCAGCCTGGCCCTGTTCTCGGACGTGGACGACGACATCCACTTGACCGACCTGCGCGACCGGTTCCTCGACCGGTCCATCGACCTGATCATCGCCGAGGGCTGGAAGAGCGACAACTTTCCCAAGATCGTGGTCGTGCGCGATCAGATGGGCGAGGTGCCGGTGTCACCGGAAGGTCTGCTGGCCGTCGTGTCGAATAAGAAGGTCGATGTGAAGGTGCCGTTGATCGACCCGGACGACATTCCCACCCTCGCCACGCTCATCATCAAGCAGTTCCCCCTCAAATCCCGGCATGTGGAAACCTAAGGCGACCGTGATCCTGGGGATCGTGGCCGGGGCCATGGCCCTCGGAGGCGCCGCCGTTCCGCTCACCGACCACCCGAAGTTCTGCGCGACCTGCCACAATATCGCGCCGTCCTACGATTCCTGGGTCAAGTCCTCGCACAAGGACGTCGCATGCGAGAGCTGCCACGTGCGGCCGGGACTCGAAGGATTCCTGCGCGACAAGGCCTACGCCGGCACGAAGGATGTGCTGATCACGATCTTCGGCACGCCGACCGACGCGCACAATCTCGACGCGAAAGTCCATTCCGAGGTCTGCCTGAGCTGTCACCGCGAGATTTTGCGCGTCTCCGAAGTGGCGCCGCGCGATCTGCCGCCGCCGGTGAAGGACGTCGGGCTGATCATGAGCCACCGGAAGCACATGGAGGCGTTCGGCACGCGCGGGCAAGGCGAGGGATGCACGACCTGCCATTCGCGCGTCGTGCACGAGACGCCGATCAAGGGCTATCCCATCGTGCTGCCGCGCGGCCACGTCTCGGTGGACAGCAAACCGCTCTATCCCGATCATCCCAGGGACACCGTATTGTGGAAGAAGGGCACGGCCGATTGCTTCCGGTGCCATGACGGCAAGACCGAGCACGAGGGTAAGGTGCTCGGTAAGAAGTGCGACACGTGCCATTTGCCGGACAAGATCAAGGATTTCCTCTTTTAGAGACGCAAGCCCGCCGCCATGCCTGCTCCTATTGTCGAGGTCAAGGATCTGACGAAACGCTTCGGCGAGTTCACCGCCGTGGACGGGATTGCCTTCGACGTCCAGCCGGGAGAAATCCTCGGCCTGCTCGGACCGAACGGCGCTGGCAAGACCACGACGATTCAGATGCTCCTGGGCCTCATCACGCCGACGGCCGGCTCGATCCGCATGTTCGGCCTGGATCTGACGACGCACCGCGAGCAAATCCTCCAGCAAGTCAACTTCTCCTCCACCTATATTTCCATGCCGTACTCGCTCACGGTCGAAGAGAATCTGTGGGTGGTGGCCAAACTGTACGGGATGGCGGACGTTCGACGGCGGATCGACGAGGTGCTCAAGAAGGTGGAGATGGAGGACTCGCGCACCAAGGTCACGCGGCGGCTCTCGTCGGGCCAGATGACGCGGCTGGCGCTCGCCAAGGCCTTTCTGACCGAACCAAAAGTGCTGTTGCTGGATGAGCCGACGGCCAGCCTCGACCCGGACATCGCCCACAAGATCCGCGCGCTCCTGAAGGAAGTCCGCCGATCCTCCGGCCTGAGCATTCTCTACACCTCGCACAACATGAGAGAGATGGAAGAGATGTCGGATCGGATCATTTTTCTCCAGAAGGGCAGGATCGTCGCCCAGGGCACGGCGCAGGAAATCACGCAGCGCTTCGGCCAGCGCGACCTGGAAGACGTCTTTCTCAAGCTCGCCAGGGAATCATGAAACTCCATCGGGTGAACGCCCTCGTTCAACGGCATCTATTCCTGTACCGGCGCAGCCTGCCCCGGTTGATGGAAATTTTCTACTGGCCTTTCCTCGACCTCGTCGTCTGGGGCTTCATCACGGTGTACCTGATGAAGTTTCAAGGGCAGATGCCGGGCGTGGTCACGTTCTTCCTCGGGGCGCTGATTCTCTGGGATGTGCTGTTCCGCGCGCAGCAGGGGATCACGATCTCGTTCTTGGAGGAGATCTGGGCGAGGAATCTCATGAACCTCTTCGCCAGCCCGCTCACCCCGGGGGAATTTCTCACGGCCACCATGGTCTTGAGCGTATTCAAGGTCACGGCGGTGGCGTGCGTCATGGCCGTGTGCGCCCTGGTCTTCTACGACTACAACGTCTTCATGATCGGCCTCTCGCTGGTTCCCTTTGTGTTCAACCTGATCATCGCCGGATGGATCATCGGCGTGCTCACCACCTCGATCATCATGCGGTTTGGGCAGGAGGCGGAAGTGCTGGCCTGGGGGATGGTGTTTCTCTTCCAGCCGATCTCCTGCGTCTTCTATCCGATCGAGATCCTACCGAAGTGGCTGCAGGCGATCGCCTGGGGTAATCCCGCGGCGCACATTTTCGAAGGGATGCGGCTTGTGCTCACGACGTCGGCCTTCCCCGGTGAGCACCTCGTCTGGGCGACCGGGCTTAACGTATTGTATTTCGCCCTCATCGTCGGCTGGTTCCACTACACGTTCAACGTGTGCAAGGAGCAGGGGTTGTTGGTCCGGGTTGGAGAGTAGCGCTTCGCTCGTTCTCCCACGCTGCACGCCAATCTGATCGCTTGCTTTTCGCGGCCACCCTCGGTACTGTCCTCCGCATGTTTCATCGGGCTCTCAGCGTATTTTTTCTGGTCACCGCGTTTGCCGTCGCCGAGCCGCTGGCGGCCACTCCCACGACCGTGACGGCGGAGGGGGTGGCCTCCGTCACGCAGGGACGCGCGGATGTGGCGCGCGACGTGGCCCTGGAGGATGCGCTCCGCCGGGCCGTCGAGCAGGTCATCGGCACGATGGTCGAGTCCGAGACTTTGGTCCAGAACTTCCAGTTGGTCTCGGACAAGATCTACACGCAGACCAAAGGCTACGTGACGAATTATCAGGTCGTGTCCGAGCGGCGGGACGGCGAGTTGTACCGGGTCACGGTCAAGGCTTCCGTGGATGTCGGCCACTTGCAAACGGATCTGCAGGCGCTGGGGCTGTTGTACCGGCGGATGAACAAGCCGCGCGTCATGACGGTGATCGCCGAGCGCCATGCCGGCGCCGGCGCCTCCGACCCGGCTGGCGAAACCGAGATCACCCGGCTCCTGGTCGACAAGGGCTTCAAGGTGGTGGACCAGGCGCAGGTGCGGACCGTTCGCGAGAGCGATCAGGTGAAACGGGCGGCGGAAGGCGATGCGAAGGCGGCGCAGCTGCTGGGGCGGCAATACGGCGCGGAGGTGCTGATCGTCGGCGAGGCGTTCAGCGAAGGCGCGATGCGCGGCGGAATGCTGGGGGATCTGGTCTCAGTCCGCGGGCGGGTGCAGGCCAAGGCGATCCGGGCCGACACCGGCGAGATCCTCGCCGCGGAAGGAGCCCTGTCGCCCGGCGTGGACATTTCCGAGCAGGTCGCGGGCAAGAAGGCGGTCGCGGCGGCCGCGAAAAAATGGCTCGAGGCCGCGCTGCCGGTCATCCTCGACCGGTGGACCAAAGAACTGGGCGGGGACAACTCGGTGCAAGTGGTCATCTCGGGCCTGTCCCTTCCGCAAGTGGGCGCCTTCAAGGACGTCCTGCGCACGCAGGTGCGCGGCGTGAAAGACCTCCAGCAGCGGAGCTATGCGGCGAACACGGCGACGCTCGATGTGGACCTGAAAGGCACGGCGCAGGGGCTGGCCGACGACCTGGCGCACAAGGACTTTGGAACATTCCGGGTCGAGGTCACGGGTATGACGCCCAATCATCTGGACCTTCGCGCCGTTCCAAAATAGCGACGCGCATGGATGTGATCTGAGGGGAGGCAGCATGGCGACGCGGAGAAAAGGAATCGGGATCAGCGTGCTTGCGGCGGTCTGCGGGCTCGTCTTCTTGGCCGGATGCGCCGATGTGCGGGTGGCCCTGGGCCCGCGGGTGACCCAAGCCGATCTTCAGAAGATCAAGAAGGTGGCGGTCCTGTTCGGAGCCGGCGCCGCGCCGGCCGGTTCCGGAGCCAGGCTTGGCGGCGACCCGGCCGCGATGCTGGGGATGCTCGCGATGCGCATGCCGGGGATGGGGATGGAATCGGTGGAAACGTTCAACGATCACCTGGTCCTGGAGCTGCTGGGGCTCGGCTTGGACGTGGTGGAGCGCAAGCAACTGGACAAGGTGACGTCGGAGCAGGCGCTGAGTCTCAGTGGCTTGACTGAAGCCGACAAGAGCATCGCGCTGGGGAGGATTCTGGCGGTGGAAGCCATCCTGACCGGCAATATCGATATCCGCCAGGAGTATGACACCGGGTGGGTGTTCGGGATCGGCGCCGGCATGAAGGAAGTCGTCAAGACCGCCACGATGCGCATGCTCGATGTCGAGAAAGGCAACACCCTGCTGGCGATCTCCGTGAGCTATCCGCGGGGTGAAACCCAGCAGGATGCGGCCAGGGACCTCGTCGACGCGCTGCGGAAGAAGATGGGGCGGTGAGAAAGCCCCCTGCCTAGTTCATCTGCCGCTGCTCGAAGGGACGCTGGATGCCCTGAATGAACCGGTCGGCGAGGGATTTCTCCTTGAGCGTCACGTCGAGCTTGACCGTCTGTTTGGCGGCCAGCGAGACAGTTCTGGTTTCCACCTCATAGCCGCTGGCCGACACCGCGATCGTGTAGCGGCCGGCCGGCAGCAAGGCATCGCCTTTGCGGCCCAGATAGATCACTTTCCCCTGCTCATCCGTCGCCATGACACGGATCGGCGCAATGTTCTCCCCCTTCTCGTTTTTGGCGGACACCACCAGATACGCACTGCTCGTCATGACTTCGGCCTGGGCCGGGGCGGGCTTGGCGAGCGAGCCAAGGTCCGATCCCGCCGAGAGGATGATGGATGGAACGCCCAGGCCGATGAAAAAGGCCTCCTTGAGATTGCGCACGTCCCACAAGACGGTGATGTATCCCGCGAGCCCCAGGAACAACAGCGTGATGAACATCCGGCCGGCGAGCTGAACGGGGTCGTTTTCAATGTCGACCGAAGCCTGGCTATACCAGCGCAGGATTTGAGGCGCGAAAGCCCCCGCAACCCCGGTCAGGAAGATTTGCTTCTTTTTCATGGCCCCCTCCGCAATGTAGATTCGTTCCAAGAATAGCCGAAGCGCCCGCAAAAAGCGATGCTGCGCCGGCAGCGTCCGGCCTTCGGTTTCGAGGGCGAAGGGGAGGGCGCGATAATTCGGTTGCTATTTCGAGTCAGGCGTGTTACCGTGCAGTCACCTCGTCGCATGGGCCGGCGGTGGGGCGAAGAGAAGAAGGCCCATAACCGATGTTGTGTTGTTCGGGAGTTTGATCGGAAGTCAGACCTAAGTCGCTGCAGAGTTCGCGCCTTCGGCCCGCTCCTTCCTCAATCCTATCCTCGAGTTCAAGACAATATCACAATAGTAAGGAGGACCCCAGATGGGTTCTAAAATTTATGTCGGTGGGTTGCCGTACGCGGCGACCGAACAGCAACTCAGTGATCTCTTCGCGCAGCACGGCGCTGTCGAGTCTGCGCGGGTGATCACGGATAAGTTCACGGGACAGTCACGGGGCTTCGGCTTCGTGGAAATGACCGCGAGCGAGGACGCGCAGAAGGCCATTGCAGCCCTGAACGGGACGCAGATGGACGGCCGGACCTTGACGGTGAACGAAGCCAAGCCGATGGAGCCACGCTCCGGCGGCGGTGGGAGCCGCGGTGGGTTCGGCGGCGGCGCCAGCCGCAATAGCGGTGGCGGTAACCGGGGCCGCTGGTAAGCCAGCGAGAACCGACGAGAGGGGCCGCCGTCTCCGGACGGCAGCCCCTCGTTGTTTGTGCCTGTGAGACGGAGCGCTCCCGGAGTTGCGCTTTCCAACCGCCTGTGATAAGTTTCCCTTACTTCATCGTGGGGGCCTGGCGATGGGGTTGACGACAATGAGGCCTGAACAGATGTTGTTTTGCCCCGGGAGTTTGATCGGAAGTCAGACCTAAGCCGCTGCAATGTTCGCGTCTTCGGCCGTTCCTTCCCCTACGAAATCCTCGAGTCCAAGACAATATCGCAATACCAAAAGGAGGACCCCTCATGGGTTCTAAAATTTACGTCGGTGGGTTGCCGTACGCGGCGACCGAACAGCAACTCAGTGATCTCTTCGCGCAACACGGCACGGTGGCCTCTGCGCGGGTGATCACGGATAAGTTCACGGGACAGTCCCGGGGCTTCGGCTTCGTGGAAATGTCTTCGGACGAGGAGGCCCAGAAGGCCATCGCGGCCCTGAACGGGACGCAGATGGACGGCCGGACCTTGACGGTGAACGAAGCCCGCCCGCAGGAGCCCCGTACCGGTGGGGGTGGGGGACGAGGCGGATTTGGCGGGGGTGGCGGGGGCGGCCGCAGTGGCGGCGGCAACCGCGGCCGCTGGTGATTCGCTAGCGGAACCGACGAATGAAACGGGGCTGTCGTCTTCGGACGGCAGCCCCGTTTTCTTTTTGACGCGGGACGCTAGGAGGTTTCTTTGAGCCGGTCCAGCCGCGCACGGTCGAGCTGGAGATAGATCGCCTTTTCCTGTGTCACGGTGACGGTGCCGGGAGAACGTCCCTTCGCCTTCCGCACGTGCTTCCTTCTGGTGTAGATCACGTCGCCTTTTCCGCTTTTCTTCAGATCGCTATAGAGCAACGCCAGCGTGGCCGCGTCTTTCATGGTCTCGGGCGGTGGGTTGGTCCCTTTCTCCAGCCGCACGACGACGTGTGAGCCGGGCACGCCCTGTGCGTGGAACCACAGGTCGTCGCCGTGGGCGAATTTGAGGGTGAGCTCTTCGTTCTCCTTCGCGTTCCGGCCGACATAGATCGGCAGGCCGTCGGCCGAGATGAACCGGCGGAAGGGACCACCTCGTTTGGCGTGAGGCGTGAGGGGTAGGGAGTGAGGGGTGTGGAGGCGAACGCGACCGGTCCGTGCCGGAGACGGGGACGCCGGCGGTATCCAAGCGCCTTCCTGAATCGCCTGCTGCTCCTTGCGGAGCGCGGCGAGTTCCCCTTCCATTTCCTCGATCCGCGGTCCGATCTCCTGCCCTGCGGACAGGTACTTGCGGTGTTTTTTGAAATAGTCGTCCATGTTCCCGTGCGGCGTCTTTGAAGGGTCGAGGGGAATGACCAGCTCAGGCTGCGCCGGGTCGAAGTAATCCACCACCGTGACGCGCTCGTGGCCCTTCTTGATCGTGCCGAGATTGGCCTTGAGCAACTCGCCGTAGCGGGCATAGTCCTGATAGCGGTTGGCCTTGTCGAGATCCTCGCGCAATGCCTCGATCCGGCGCGAGGCTTTCCTGATCGCTTTGCGCAGGCCGGCCAGCCGGGCTTGCCGGAGCCGTTCGGTGGATGAATCTATTTCGCGCTGCCGGTACTGTTCTTCCAGCAGGGCGGAGAGGGGAAACGGCCGGTCGGTGTCTGGTATCGGCCACGTTCCGCCAGACCCGCGCGGTGTCTGGGGCCGTTGGGCGGGCGGATGGTAGGGTTGCCCGACCAGGCCGCGATCGTCGTGGATGGCCGCGAGGACCTTCTCGTGGCTGTCGAGCAACAACAGATCGGCGCGGTGGCCGGTCAGCTCGGCCACCAGCGTGCAGGGCCCTTCGCGTGACGTCAGGCCGATGCGGACGATCCGGTCGCCGGGCACCTGCGTGACGGAGTCCACGCGCGCGCCCTGCACGTGCGCGCGGAGAAACTGACAGAAGGGAGGCGGGGACGGCGGATTCGGCAATTTTGCGGACACGACATGGAGGCGGGCCGTGTCGGAGTCAGCCGACAAAAGAAGCGGCAGGGTCTGTCCCGGCGTCCGCACCTCGAGCACGATGCTGGACGGCGTAGGCTGAAAGATTTTCTGGATCCAGCCGCCCGTCAGGGCTGGCCCGATTTCCTGAATGACGGCGGCGATGTCCGCTGCGGAGAGTCCCATGGCGATTACTCAGCTCTCCTCGTCGCAGCGGAGGCAGTTGAGCTCGCTGCCCAACTTGCCTCTGCGGCCTTCTTCCGTCGTCACCCACGGGCGCACGCTGAGCGGCGGCTGGTGGCGGACGTGCTGTCCGTGCCCGCACAGCAAGTCGGCCACCCAATCACCGTGTTCGTCCAGATGAAATCCGACGATTTTCTGTCTCACACGTTTCCCCGCGCCGTTCCCGTGACATAGCACGGCCCGCTCCAATCAGCAAGCCGCTCCGGCGACAAGGTTTCAAGAATCAATGGGTTGCACGGGTGTTTCCCGGAGCAGGGGGGGCTGGAACGGATGCATTCCAAGGTGTAAGGTGAAGCCAATGTAATTCCTGGTCCACCAATCGAATTGGCGGACGTGTCATGGGGGCGCCCATGCCGTCAGCAGGAATCGCCAGCTTCCGCCAAACCTACGCGCCCGCGTGCCGCCGGGCCCGCTCGGGAACGCACGCTCTTCCCACTCCTCACGTTGTTGTGTTCATCGCTGATCGTGCGCTCGATCGCCCTGCGCCGGGCATGTGGCGCGAGCAATCGGCCGACTAGTCATGGAGGGACCTATGAGCCTCGCAACGGTGAATGTACGCATCGATCCACGGGTGGCCGATTTTCTTGCCCAGCCGCATCGACTGCTGATCGGCGGCCGATGGGAGGAAGCGGTTTCGGGCAAGACCTTCCCGTCCTTCAATCCTGCGACGGGCGAGATCCTAGCCCAGGTGGCGGAAGGGGACAAGGCCGATATCAATCGGGCCGTCCGCGCGGCGCGCCACGCGTTTGAAAAGGGACCATGGAGAAGGCTCACGCCGTCCGAGCGGGGCAAGCTCATCTGGAAACTGGCCGACCTGATCGAGGCGCATACGGAAGAATTCGCCCAGCTGGAGTCGCTCGACAACGGCAAGCCTGTCGCGGTAGCCCGCGTGGCCGACGTGCCGCTGGCCGTGGACCTCTTCCGCTACATGGCGGGCTGGGCGACCAAGATCGAAGGTCACACCATCCCCATTTCTGTTCCCTACACGCCCGGCGCGCAATACCTCGCGTACACGCTGCGCGAGCCGGTCGGCGTGGTGGCGCAGATCATCCCCTGGAACTTTCCGCTGCTCATGGCGGCATGGAAGCTTGGTCCGGCTCTCGCCGCCGGCTGCACGGTGGTGTTGAAACCTGCCGAACAGACGCCGCTCTCGGCGCTGCGGCTCGGGGAACTGATCTGCGAAACGGGATTCCCAGACGGAGTGGTCAACATCGTGTCGGGGTACGGGGAGACCGCGGGCGCGGCGCTGGCCGCGCACCCGGACGTGGACAAGGTGGCCTTCACCGGATCAACCGAGGTGGGCAAACTCATCGTTGCCGCAGCCGCGGGGAATCTCAAGAAGGTGTCGCTGGAGCTCGGAGGAAAGTCTCCCAACGTCGTCTGCAAGGACGCCGACATCGAGGCCAGCATCCCCGGCGTCGCGAGCGCGATCTTTTTCAACCACGGCCAGTGCTGCTGCGCGGGCTCCCGGCTCTTCGTCGAGAAGGGCATCTTCGATGAGGTGGTGGAGGGCGTGGCCGGCGAGGCGAAGAAGATCAAGGTCGGACCCGGCATGGATCCCGCCACCCAGATGGGCCCGCTGGTATCGGACGAGCAGCAACGGCGGGTGCTCGGCTATCTGGAATCGGGCTTCTCCGAAGGCGCCAAGGCGGTGGTCGGCGGGCGCAAGCTGGGCGACAAGGGCTACTTCGTGGAGCCGACCGTGCTGGTCGATGCCACGGAGAAGATGAAAATCATGCGGGAGGAGATCTTCGGACCGGTGGTGTGCGCGGTGCCGTTCACGAATCTGGACGAGGTGCTCCCGGCGGCGAACGATTCCATCTACGGCCTGGCGGCGGCGGTGTGGACGCGCGATATCGGCAAGGCCCACCGCATCGCGGCCGAGTTGCGCGCGGGGTCGGTCTGGATCAACTGCTACAACATCTTCGACGCCGCGCTGCCGTTCGGCGGCTACAAACAATCCGGCTGGGGCCGAGAGATGGGCCACGACGTGCTGGATCTGTACACGGAAGTCAAGGCGGTGTGCACGAGGATTTAATCCGGATCGGAGGTACTCGCTCTCCATACGCTCCGTGCCGACAAGGGGGCACGAAGACGGACGGTGGTTGTTTCGAACTCCGTAGAGGGGTGCCCACAGGGCGCCCGTTTTATCAACCGTCCGTCAAGAGGAGGGAAGTACCATGAGAGTCGATGTCTCCATCAGGGGCGCAATTGTCGTAGCGTCGCCGACTCTCCTTGTGTTGATGTTTGCGTCCACCGCGGGTGCGGCCGATCAGCCGATGGGATCGGGGACTCAGTCGCAACAGGGGATCGGAACGCACACGATGAAGAACCAGCCCCAAATGCAGCGGGAGGTCCAGATTCCGGGCGAGCCGGGCAAAGGGCACGAGCGAACGGCGAAGTTGCCTGAGTGGCTCCGCATCACGCCCCAGGATGATTTCACCCATCTCCTGAATCTGGATTTCCACGGACAGGATGAGGACGTGGTTGTGCGCACGAGGGAGGAAGACAGCAAGCACGCCGTCTCCTTCTAGAGGTTTTCCTGGGGTGGGCAGAGCCGCTAGGCCGTGACCGGGTGGTGTGCGGTCTGTTCGGCCGGCAGGAAGCGGAGCACGAAGCGGGTGCCGGTGCCGGGCTCGCTGTGCACCTCGATCGTCCCGCCGTTGTCTTCGACCAGCCGCTTGACGTTCGTCAATCCCAGACCCGTCCCGCTGGCTTTGGTGGTGAAGAAGGGCTCGAAGATCCGCGCCAGTTGCTCGGAGGACATGCCGCAGCCGGTGTCGGCGATTTCAACGGCGACACGGCCGTGGTCTAGGCCGATCGCAACGGTCACGTGGCCGCCGTCCGGCATGGCTTCACGGGCGTTGGCCAGCAGGTTCACGAGCGCCTCTTTGACCTGATCGGGATCGACCGAGACTTCCGGCAGGCTCTGCTCGAACTTCGTGTCGATGGCGATCCGGTCCAGGCCTCCGTTCGCTTTCCATTGCACCAGCGCGGTCTGCGCGATCGTGGACAGCGGCAGCTGTTTCGGCTCGGGGGGCTTCTGGCGGGCGTAGCGGAGAAAATCGTTGATCAGGCGCGCGATCCGGTCGACCTCCTGAATCACGTAATGGGCGACCTCCTGTTTGACATCCGGTGTTTGCTCCTCGTCGAGAATGAGTTGCGCGGAGCTGCGGATCACACCCAGGGGATTGCGCAGATCGTGTGCGAGCGCCGCCAGCAACTGGCCGACCGAGGCCAGCTTTTCCTGCCGGATCAGCTCCGCCTGCTGCGTTTTGATGGTGCGGAGGCTGTTCTCCAGCGCGCTCCGCATGTCATGAAAGGCACGGGCCAGCGCCTCGATTTCGTCGCCGGTCCGGATGCCGATATCCGGGACACCGCCGGCAGCTCCGGGCCGCGGCGCGGGAGCGGGCAGGGCCGCGATGTTCCGCCGGAGGCTGTCCGCTTCCCTCCGAAGCGCCAGGATGGGGTTCACGATGCGTCGACCGACGACGAAGCCCAGCGAGGCCAGCACGACGACCAGGCCGAACCCGATCACGCCCACCGTCACGAGGAGCGAATAGATCGGCGCGTAGGTTTCCTCCGGCTGCTGGCGGACGAAGGAGAACCAGCGGAACCCGCCCAGGCTGGCCGGCGTCAGCCTGTGCGAAAACAGCACCGGCGCGGCGCCGACGATGGAGTTGCGGCCTCCGTGCGCGTCGTCGTCGGCGACGAACCACAGCGGTCTGTCCCGCGCCAACTGATTGAGCAGGGCCTCGTGAATCAGATGCGCCGTCGGCGGCAACACGGGGCAGATGAGCGGCGTCCCCTCGGTGTCCATCAGCATGCCGTGCCCGGTGTCGCCGATGCGGATGGGCAGGATCGTGTTCATGAGGACGTCCCGTCGGATGACGAAGGCGACGACGCCGATCGGCTCGTTGCGGCGCTTATCCAAGATCGGCACGGCCACGTCGAACACATAGTCGTTCAGGACGGGATCGAGGCGGAGCGAACTGATATAGGCCGAGCCACGGCCTCCGTGAAAGGCCTGCTGCCACCATGCCTGATCGGCGTTCAGGTACGAAATCCTGGGGTCCGTCGAGACGACCACCGCGCCTCGGCGGTCCGCGACCGTCACGCGCACGTAGTAATCGGATTTGCCGGCCCAGGTCTTGAGGTAGGCCGTGCTGACGGCCGGCGGGACCGGTCCGCCGGCACGGACGCGCGCGGGCCATGCGGCCGCCGCCTGCGTTAACAGACGTTTCACGTCCGCCTCGCGCCGGCCTTCGTATTGCCGGTTGGCGGCTTCGACGACTCTTTGCACATGAACGGGAACGATCGCCAGCCGCTCGGCCCGGTCGATCTCGCCGTCCACGGCGGCCGCGATGCGGATGGCGGTGGAGCGGGCGATTTCCTGAAACCCGCTGCCGATGAACTGTTCCAGGCTGGTCTTGCTGTACAGGTAGGTCGCAAAGAGCGCCGCGACGCCGGGCACGATTCCGACGATCAGGAGCGCCACCAGGAACTGTTTTTGCAGTCCGCCGGGCCGGCGCAGCCGTTCCATCAATGCGGCGATCATTTCAGGCCGTATTTCTCCATCCGGTACCGGAGCGTGTTGCGCGTGACCTTCAGGAGCCGGCTGGCCTCCGAGACATTGCCGCCGGCTTTCTGCAGCGCTTCCTCCAGCATGGCCTTCTCCACTTCCTCCACGGACAGGCCGAGCGAGAGCAGGGAGGGCCGTTCCCTCGGCGCGGTCCCGGCCGCGGCCCGCAGGTGAGGCGGGAGATGGTCCGGCCGGATGGTGTCCTCTTTGCAGCTCAGGCTGATCCACTCCACCGCGTTGTGCAGCTCCCGCACGTTTCCCGGCCACGCATGCGCGGTCAGCAGGCGCAGGGCTTCGGGGGACACGTGGCGGATGGGCACCCCGCGCTCGCGGGCGAGCGTGCCGAGAAAGGCGTCCAGCAGCGCGGGGATGTCCTCCGGGCGCTCCCGCAGCGGCGGAATCGACAGGGGGCAGACGTGCAGCCGGTAATAGAGGTCCTCCCGGAAGCGCCCCTGCTTGATCAACTGGGGCAGATCCTGATTCGTCGCGCAGATGACCCGGATGTCCACCTTGACGCCGCGCGTACCTCCCAGCGGGTCGACGGTGCGGTCTTCCAGGACGCGCAGCAGCTTGGCCTGCGCGGCCGGACCCAGCTCGCCGATCTCGTCGAGAAACAGCGTGCCGCGGTGGGCCAGCTGGAAACGGCCCTGTTTGGATTTCTTGGCGTCGGTGAACGCGCCCGGCTCGTAGCCGAAGAGCTCGGATTCCAGGAGCGGCTCGGGAATGCCGGCGCAGTTGACGGCCACGAGCGGCCGGGCGGCGCGCGGGCTGGCATAGTGGATCGCCCGCGCCAGCAGTTCCTTGCCGGTCCCGCTCTCGCCGGTGATGAGCACGGTGGTATCGGTCTGCGCGACGTCGGCGGCCAGCCGCTTAACCTCGATCATCCCGGGCGAGCGGCTGACGATCCGGTCGAAGCCGAACTGCTCGCGCAGGCCGGCGCGCAAGGCCTGATTGTCCTGCGCCAGCCGGCGCAGCTCGAGCGCCCGCGCGATCAGGATCTTCAGCTCGTCATGGTCGACGGGTTTGGCAATGTAATCGTAGGCGCCCTTGCGCATGGCTTCGACGGCGGACTTGACGGTGCCGTAGCCCGTGACGATCAGGACGGGGATGTCCGGGCGCGTCTTTTTGGCCTCTTCGAGGACGTCCAAGCCGGACAGCTTGCCGAGTTGCAGATCGGTCAGGATCAGATCGAGTTCGGCGTGCTCGGAGAGCAGCTTGATGCCTTCTTCGCCGGAGGCAGCCAGCAGGAGGTCATAGCCTTCCGGTTTGAGCACCAGCTCCAGCAGCCGGCGCATCCGCTCTTCGTCTTCGATGATCAGCAGCGTCGCAGAACGCATGGGGCTCACGCTCCGCAAGACAGTGTCGGCCCGCGCGACGGGGAAGGCTAGTTCCTAGCATACCATTCCCCGATGGGAAGAGGTAGCAAACGTCGCGGACGTGGAGCGGCCATCAGAGGGTCGCTTGTGACGCGGCGCGCTGGGCCGGCGCCGTGTCCTCAGGCGGGGCGGGCAGGGGAAAATGGATGCGAAACGCCGTGCCTTTGCCGGCCTCGCTCCGCGGCTCGATGCGGCCGCCGTACTTCCTGACGATCGTGTCCACGATATAGAGGCCAAGCCCCGTGCCCTTCCCTTCCTTCTTGGTGGTGAAGAACGGGGCGAAGATTTTCGCCAGGTCCTGCGGTGCGATGCCCGGCCCCGTGTCCTCGACGGACACCGTGATGGAGCCCTGCTCCACGCCGGTCCGCAGGGTGAGTTGTCCGCGGGCGTTCATGGCCTGGACGGCGTTGACGACCAGGTTCATGAACACCTGCAGCAGCTCGCCCGGTTCCGCCTGGATGTCCGGCACCGGCCCGTAGTCCGGGACGACGGCGACTTCGTCGAGGATCGTGGAAAATTTTGCCATCCTGACCGCTTCGTCGAGCAGCTTGGGAATCTGCACCGGGACGAGCTCGCCCTGGGCGCTGGTCCGGGCGTAGAGGTTCACGCTCGTGGACATGTTCGAAAGGTGCTTGATCAGCTTGACGATTTCCTGGATGTACTCCTGCACGGTGGCCGGATCGTTCGTTTCCTGGATCAATTGGGCGAAACCGAGCATCATGTGCAGGGGGTTGTTGAATTCGTGGGCGATCCCAGCCGCGAAGGTGCCGAGCGTGGACAGCTTCTCCGCGTGGGCCAGGTGCCCGTAGAGATCCCGCTCGTCCTGAATCAGGCTCCACACCAGCTTCGCGGCCGTGCCGCTCAGGATTTCAGCGCGGGCCGACTTGTGCCGCTCGATCAGCGCCGGCATGGATGGATTGCCGGTCACATCCACGATCAGGTCGACGGTTTTGTCGGCGACGAGCGAAACAGGATCGGTGGTCGCGGGGATATTGAGGTTCCCGGCCAGCCTGAGCCCCGGCGCGTCCTGGTTGGTGTCCGCGATCCCCCTGATCGCGATGCCGTGACAGCGGGTAAACAGTTCGATCAGGGCCGTGCCGCCCCTGCCGGCGCCGAGGATGGCGATGTTGATGGATTGTTCCGCGCCCATGCCGTCACCCCCTGGGAGACACCCGGGTGCGGCATGCCTCCGCGGAAGAGTCGTGCGACGCGATGGAAGCCGGTCTCAGGACGTGAACATTTCCCGCCCTTCGACGGCCTTGGCGACCGCTGCGATCAGCTTCTCGTTCTCCACCGGCTTGACGAGATAGTCGCTGACGCCTTGCTTCATCAGCGAGGTCGCCAGGTTCAGATCGGGGAACCCGGTCTGCACGATGACCGGCACGGATGGATATTGGGTCCGGAAGTAGGTGATGGCTTCGACGCCGTTGATCTTGGGCATGCGGATGTCGCAGATGATCGCATCCACCAGCAGGGGGTTCTCGCCGGAATTCAGGGCTTCAATCGCGTCCCCTCCGTCTTTGCCTTCGATCACTTCATAGCCGGCCTTGGTCAGAGTCAGGCGGGCGACCTTCCGGACGTTTTCTTCATCGTCCACGATCAGCACGCGCCCCATGCTCTTTTTGCTCGGATCATGGTGACCGAAGGGCCACATTCCCATGGTGTCCTCCTTTTGTTGTGAGCCCTTGCGGGCGTTGCTGGAAAGAGAGCAAGGACCGGGCCGTCGCTCACAGGTGGAAGCCCGTGGGCCGGTCACGTTATTTCAGTCGGTTAGATGGCTGACCGCCCAACCGCTGTTCCGTCGTTCGCCGAAGGTGGTGGAAAACCACCGGCGCGGTTTTAAAAGTGGTGAACTTCAACCACTGCGAAATGATCAGACGGTCGAGGTGGCCGGCAGCTGTGTGGCTGGAGTCTGCGCATTTCGCTGGGCCAGCTGAACGTTGCGCACCAAGCCGGCATGTTTGGCCCGACGGATCGGGCTCTGCCGGAAGGTGGAAGCAAATTCCTGCTCGCTCATGGCGGCGAGTTCGTCGAGGCAGGGAGCCAGCGTCACGTGCGTCGGCTGGAAGGCCGGCTCGCCGGTCGGGACGGCATGCACGTTGAACGGACAGACGTCCAGGCAATCGTCGCACCCGAAGATGCGGTTGCCGAGCCTGGGGACGAGCTCGGCCGGAATCTCGTCGCCTGGCTTGTGCAGCTCGATGGTCAGGTACGAAATGCACCGGCGGGCATCCACGACGTAGGGCTCCGTGATTGCGCCGGTCGGGCAGGCCTTGAGGCAGAGCGTGCAGGAGCCGCAGAGGTCCGCGGCCGGCTCGTCCGGCTCCAATTCCAGCGTGGTGAGGGTCTCGCCCAGCACCAACCAGGAGCCGAATCCGGTGGAGACGAGGTTGGAGTGCTTGCCGATCCAGCCCAAACCGGCCTGCTGCGCCCAGGCCTTTTCCGTCACGGGGCCCGTGTCGACATAGGAGCGGGTCCGGGCGTCCGGGGCGAGGGCTTTGATCCGGGCTTCCAACTGGGCCAGCCGGGAGCGGAGCACGTCGTGATAATCCCGCCCCCAGGCGTAGCGCGCGATGCGGCCATGTCCGGGACGTTCATCCGCCCGCTGGTCCGTGTAATGGTTCATGCCGACGGAGATGAGCGACCGGCAGCCGGGCAGGACGAGCCGGGGATCCGTGCGGCGGACAGGATCGCGCGCCAGCCAGTCCATCGTTCCATGGTAGCCGCGGCGGAGCCAGTCCGACAGACGGGCTTGCAACAGCCCTATGAAGGAGGTTGGAGGCTGGAGGTTAGAGGTTGGAGGTTCCTCGACGCGGCTGATGCCGACGGCGTCGAAGCCGATCGCGAAGGCCTCTTGCTTGATCTGTTCCGCAAGGGACATGGTCGGCGTAGAGCTATTCGCTGTCAGCTATCGGCTGTTCGCTACTTCCGCTGCGAGCAATCGAATCTCACGATAAACTGCACCGAGCAGTGTCCGGTCTTGCACGTTCCGCAGGTGCCGGTGATGCGGGTTTTCCAATCCGTCGTCTTGTCGTCGAACCGGCAGGTCGTGTTCCCGCCTTTGGAGATATTCGTCCACGGTTTGTCCGTGCCGGGAAAATGGGCGACGAGGCAGCCGGGCGGGATCGGCACCTGGCAGCTCTGCCGAGCCTCGCCTTTCTCCATGCCGAAGCTGCAGTTGAACTCGGTGGTCGCCGCGGAGTCCGACATCGGCGGCGGCGCGGTCGCCGGCGCAGCGATCACATGATCCGGCATCACGAGGCCGACCATGCCGGCCAGGAACAGGATGATGAAGGACACGCTCCGGTCGGTCGAGAATGGCATCCTGGTTACCTCCAAGGCTGCCATCCTAGCACAGTTGCTCGGTTGCGGCGAATGGGGAGGGAGGGTAGAATCGCCGACAAACAAGTATGAACACAGAACGACGAACGATGAACATTGGAATCTCACCGGTGGCCGTGCTGGCGGTGTGTGGAGTGCTGCTCCTCCCGGCAGGCGTGCGCGCTGCGGATGGGCCGGCGACCGCGCTGGCGATCGAGGATGATCCGGCGGGAGGCAAGAAGGCGGTGGCCACGTTGTACATTCCGGCTCCTCCGGAGGCCGTTCGCGCCGTGTTGAGCGATTACGAACATTGGCCCGAGTTGTTCGACGGGCGGTTCCGCCTCGCCAGATTGGAGCGGTTCGAGGGCGGAGCGGTGACGGATCTCCTGATCGACCGGTCGCCGTTGCCCGGCGAGATGCGGTTGCTGTGCGAAACCAGGCAGATGCCGAACGGCGAATTGGTGACGCGCCTGCTCGAAGGGGATTTCAAGCGGTATCTCCGCCGGTGGCGGTTCGTGCCGGAAGCGAACGGAGGCGTCGTGCACACGCGGGCGGAGATGGAGATGCTGGTGGACCTGGCGTCGTGGGTGCCGGATTGGCTGTTCGGGAGGATGCTCCGCAGCGATCTCGAGGCGCACTTCCGGATCTTGCGCGCGCGCGCGGTTTCGCGGATCGGCGTTCAGTAGGCTACTGAGGCGTCGCGACCTTGTAGGAAATCATCAACTCGCCGTTCTGAACCTTGACGTCGCCGATGTGCGGCGGCAGGATGAATTTTTCCCGGTTCGTAGGCGAGTCGAAGAGGCCGGCGACGGCGCTGCCGAGCGTAGCCTGCGGGATGGGCAGGGTGCCGAGCGTCCCGCGCGTCGCGTTGAGGCGGAGACGGCCGTCCTTGACGAGCAGTTGTCCTTCCAATTGCAGCGACATGTCCCTGCCGTAGAGCGTGAACAGCGCGTAGGCGTGCACCTGATCGCCCACCAAATGGATCTTGATGTCCTTCATGGCTGACTGGATCTGCTCCTGAGTCGGCTGGCCCCCCGTGCCGGCCTGGGGTGCGGCGCCGGACAAGGCCACATTCGTGTGCAGCCAGCTGTTGAGCTCGGCTTCGTTGAGCTGCAGCGTGGACGGCTGCCCCTGCTCGACGGCCTGCCGCACGGCCAGCATCTTCGCCTCGATCTTCTGCGGCGCTTCCGGATCGACGGCCACGGCCGGCGGGGGGGCCTGCCGGAACATCATCACGAGAGCGGCCAGACAGCCGAGCACGATCGCCCACCGGATGACGCGGAACAGTTGTGAGAACAGGCCCGGCCCAGGAGGCGGAGGGGTCACCGCCTTCATCCGCTCGATGGCGGCCTGCTCCTTGCTCATCTGTGGGGGCGGGGGCGTGTAGGCCGGCGCCGCTTCCGGAGACGGCTTGTAGCGCGCGAAGACGATTCCGCAGCGGACGCAGTCCTTGCCGCCCTCGGGCTGCACGAAGTGACACTTCGGACATTCAAAAGTGGCCGGAGGCGGAGTTTCTTGAGGAGCGGAATCCGAGAGTTTTAGGTCCATGGGGGCGGGATTGTGGCGGGAAATCGGACAGAAATCAAGTGGCGGGATACGTGAATTCAGCCAATTCCACGCGCTCGAGCCCCTGTTTCACCAGCGCATCGATCTCCAGCTTGCGCTCGGCCTTGCGGATAGGGTCGAGGCCGGTTCTGGTGCTGGGGTGCGGCGGAACGAAGAGCTTGCAGCAATCCTGATCGGGCTCGATAGAAATATCGAAGGTGCCGATCCGCTGCGCCTGCTCGGTGATCTCGGACTTGTCCATGCCGATCAGCGGGCGCAGCAGAGGAAGCTGCGCGGCGTCTTCCACCACGCTGAGATTTTCAGGCGTCTGCGAGGCCACCTGGCCCAGGCTGTCGCCGGTGACCAGCGCCCAGCACTTGTCGCGCCGGGCCAGCTCCTCCGCGATGCGGACCATCATGCGGCGGTAGAGGACCACGCGGAACGGCGCGGGCGCGCCGAGCACGATCTGCCGCTGAATCTCTCCGAAGGGCACGAGATACAGGCGGGTGTAGAGCTGGTACCGCGTCAGCACGTCGGCGATCTCGCGCACTTTTTCCTCAGACGCCCGCGTCACGTACGGCCGCCCGTGAAAATGGACGAATGTCGCCTTGCAGCCGCGCTTCAGCATGCGGTAGGCCGCGACGGGGGAATCGATCCCGCCCGACAACAGGCAAGCCACCTTGCCGCTCACGCCCGTCGGCATACCGCCTGGTCCCTGCTCCTTGCCTGCCGCCACATAGGACTGCCGGGCCAGCAGTTCGATATGCACGGTCAGGTCCGGATTGGTCAGGTCGACTTTCCTGCCGGTCAGGGCGCCGACATGCGCGCCGATCGCCCGATCCACGTCCATCGAGGTCAGTGGGAACCGCTTATCGGCCCGCTTGGTCGAAACACGGAAGGTTGAAAACGGAATGCCGCGGATCACTTCGCCTGCCGCTGCTTTCAGAGGCTCAAGATCGGGCTTGCTGAGATCAAGCGGGACGCCAAGATTGAGCGAAAAGTTGGCGATGCCGAACACGCGCGCAAGCCGTTCCCGGATCGGCTCCCACTGCGCCTCATCCTTGAGGACTACGCGGATGCGGCCCTGCAGTGGCTCGACGCGCGCGATGCCCAGCTTTTTGAGCGCCAGGCGGATGTGCCGGACCAGGCGGCCTTCGAAGTAGGGCCGGTTGCGCCCCTTGAGCGCGAGTTCGTGATAATGAATGATGGCGCAGCGCATGGCTAGGCGTGGTTGGCCTCCAAGTATCTCTCCGCATCCATCGCCGCCATGCAGCCGGAGCCGGCCGCCGTCACGGCTTGCCGGTACTTCGAGTCCTGCACATCGCCGGCCGCGAAGACGCCGGGCACGTTGGTCGCCGTGCCGTTCTTGGTCAGAATATAGCCTTTTGCGTCCATCTCGACCTGGCCCTTGAAAAGGTCCGTGTTCGGCTTGTGGCCGATGGCGACGAAGACACCGGCGCAGGGAAGCTCCGAGAGTTTCCCGGTGACGTGGTTTTTCAGCTTGACGCCGGTGACGACCGAGTCGCCCGCGATATCTTCGACCGTCGAATTCCACACGAAGGTGATCTTTTCATTTTTCATCGCGCGGTCCTGCATGATCTTGGAGGCACGCAGCTTGTCCCGCCGATGCACGACGTAAACGGTCGTGGCGAACTTGGTCAGAAAATTGGACTCCTCCATCGCGCTGTCCCCCCCGCCGACCACCACGAGGGGCTTGCCGCGGAAAAAATAGCCGTCGCAGGTCGCGCAGGTGGAAACGCCGTGGCCCATGAGCCGCGATTCGTTCTTCAATCCGAGATGGATCGCCGAGGCGCCGGTGGCGATGATCAGGGTTTTCGTTTCCACCGGCTGCTCGTCCTCGATCACGATCTTGAACGGCTTCTGCTTGAGCTCCACGCTCGTGACGTCGCCCTGCAGAAACGTCGTGCCGAACCGCTCCGCTTGGGCCCGCATCTCTTTCATGAGCTCCGGGCCCATGATGGCGTGGGAGAAGCCGGGGTAGTTCTCGACGTCCGTGGTCGTGGTCAGCTGCCCGCCGGCCTGGAGTCCTTCAATGATGAGCGGGGACAGATTCGCCCGCGCCGCGTAGATCGCGGCGGTGAGGCCGGCGGGCCCCGAGCCGATGATGACGACGTGTCGCGTCATTTTCTCTTGCCCAGCGTGGCGCGGAGCACCTTCTTCCATTCGTCGCGATTGACCGCGGGCATCGTCTTGATCTGAATGTGGCCCATCGAGGCGTTCAGCAACGCCGCCTTCATCGCGGCCTGGTTGTTGGGGAAGTCCCAGACCGCCACGACGTCATAGTCGCCCAGGCAATAGTAGGCTTCACGCAGCTTGCCGCCCAGCGCGCGGGCATGCTGCTTGACCATGTCCGCCCGTTGGACGCCCTTGTCCTTCATCGTGGTCAATCCGTACTGCGTGAATCTGATGAGGCTCACATAGGTCGGCATCGGACACCCCCTTGGTTAGAGTGAGAATGCGGCACCATTATAACCGATCACGTAAAGCTGATCACGCAAGCTGTTTCAGCTCTGCGTAGATCCGCTCCACTTCGTGCTTGGTCTGTTCGTAGGACAGCGTGCCGTCGATCACGTAGTCGGCAAGCTTGGTTTTGTTGGCGAGCGGCATCTGGCTTTTGATGCGACGGAGGGCTTCGGTGCGGGAGAGGTGGTTGCGATTATGCAGCCGTTTGACCTGCGTCTGCTCGTCGGCTGCGACGACGATGAGCTTGTCCATCCGCTTGTGGGCGCCGGCCTCGATGAGCACCGGCGCGTCGTAGAGGATGACGGCCTCCGGCTCTTTCTCGGCAATCTCACGGGCGAGCCGTGCCTGCTCGCGGGCGACGCGGGGGTGCACGATGGCGTTCAGCTTGTTGAGCTTGGCCTTGCTGCCGAAAACGATCTTGGCGAGCGCATGGCGATGGAGCGTTTTGTCCGGCAGGATGACCTTCTTGCCGAAGGCTTGGGCGATGTCCTTCCAGGCCGGCTTGCCCGGCTCCACGACCGCGCGCGCGAGCACGTCGGCGTCAATGAGGATGGCCCCGCAGTCTTGAAAGAGGCGCGCGACGCAGCTTTTGCCGCAGGCAACGCCACCGGTGAGGCCGACCAGAATCATGGCGGGAGCATAGCACGAAGTCGTCGCCAATGGTCAATTGTCATCCGCCACAGCAGAAAGCTGATAGCTTGCGACTTGACTTCCTGCGCCGCGCGCCTGTATCACCCCTTCATGTTCGGATCGTACGCTGTCCGTCTATCGGCCCTGCTGCTCGCCACGGCTTGGCTGATCGCTTGTTCCGGCGCGCCTCCGCCGGTCCTCGACGGCGCGCGTACCCTGATCGTCGCGCTGGACGGGAGCGGGCAGTACGTGTCGATCCAGGAAGCGATCGACGCGGCCCGCAAGGGCGACGTGGTCCATATCAAGGCCGGGTCGTATCCCGAGGATGTCACGGTGCACAGCAAAGAGCGCCTGAAAATCGTCGGCGACGGAGTGGACAAGGTGACGATTCTGGGGCGCAACCGCGTCGGCTCGTTCCATATCGGCAAGTGGCCTTACGGGGCGACAAATATCGAGATCGGCGAGTTGACGATTCAGGAGCACGGCGGCCTGGCGATGGGCATTTTCAACGGCCAGGGGATCGTGCTCAAGAACGTGCGCGTCAACGGCCTGCTGTTCGGGCAGCAGGTCGCGGGCGTGCGGATCGAGCGGTGCTCGCTCGGGGGGAGCGAAACGACCGGCGTGCAGTTCGCTGATTCGCAGGCCGTGCTGGCGGACAATTTTATTCACGACAACGATCATGGCGTGACGGTGGCCGGCAAGTCGGACGTGCGCCTCGAGCGGAACGTCATCACGCGGAGCCTCTTCGAGGGGGTGATCGTGACGGATCAGGCGCGCTCGGTGCTGGTCAGCAATACGATCGCGAAGAACGGCGGCGGCGTGGCGTTTCTGGGGGCGTCGCACAGCGAGGCGGCCGGCAACATCATCGGTTTGAACGTCGCCGGCGTCACGATCGCGCCCTCGGCCCGCGTGGGGCTGTCGCACAACGCGTTCTACAACAGCAAGGATGACTACCTGCGTTCGGGCCCCCCGCCGACGCCGGCGCCCGAGCTTAAACCCCAGTCCGACATGAGAGAGGACCCGCATTTTGTGAATCCCCAGGACGGGGATTTCCGGCTCCGCGCCGACAGCCCGCTCCAGAAAATCGGCCATTTCGCGTACTTGGGGGCGCTGCCCCCCGCCAGTGGCATACCATAAATCCGCGTAGTATGATGAAAACGAGTCGTAGTGCAGAGACCATCAGCCGGGGAAGGAAGAACCAATGGCGGCCTTCCGATCGGAGAACGAAAAGGCGATTCTCAAGGCGCTTCCTGCGCTGGAGTTCATGGAGTCGGGCCGGCCGATCGGAGCCGTGGTGCCGATGTCCGAGAAGGCGCAGCGCCTCCTGCGCGAGCGGATCGAAATCATCGAGTATCTACTCCACGAAGAGGACGTCACGTTAAACTGACCCGCCGTTCCGTGTCGTCTCCCTTTCCAAAATTCACCTGACGCCGTTTCCCGCTTGCGCTACAATACGGCCTCGTTCGACGGGGAGGGACGCCATGGGGACGCAGCAGCTCGATACGCTTTCCATCAATACCATCCGCACCCTGTCGATGGACGCCGTGCAGCAGGCGAATTCCGGCCACCCCGGCACGCCGATGGCGATGGCGCCGGTGGCCTACTGCCTCTGGCAGAAGTTTTTGCGCTTCGATCCCCAGGATCCCATCTGGCCGAACCGCGACCGCTTCGTGCTGTCCATGGGGCACGCGTCCATGCTGCTCTATTCAATGCTGCACCTGACCGGCGTGAAGACCGTCAATCGGGCCTACGAAACTCTCGGCCAGCTCTCGGTTACGCTCGACGACATCAAACGGTTTCGCCAACTCGACAGCCGCTGTCCAGGTCATCCGGAATACCGCTGGACGTCCGGCATCGAAACGACCACCGGTCCGCTGGGGCAGGGCTATGCGACCAGCGTCGGCATGGCGGTCGCGGGCAAATGGCTGGCGGATCATTACAACAGGCCGGGCTTCGACATGTTCGGGTTCAAGGTCTATGCGATGGGCGGCGACGGCTGCATGATGGAGGGAGCGGCCAGCGAGGCGGCGTCACTGGCGGGCCACCTCCAGCTCAATAATCTCTGCTGGATTTACGACAACAACAAAATCACGATCGAGGGCAACACGAGCTGGGCGTTCAGCGAAGATGTGGCGACCCGGTTTCTGGCCTACGGATGGAACGTCACGCGCGTCGGCGACGCCAACGATCTGGACATGCTCGGTCGCGCCTTCCAGACCTTCCAGAAGACGACCGACCGCCCGACGCTGATCATCGTGGATAGCCATATCGCCTGGGGTGCGCCGAGCAAGCAGGACACGCACGCGGCCCACGGCGAGCCGCTCGGAGAAGAGGAGATCAAGGGCACGAAGCGCAACTACGGCTGGCCGGAGAATGAAAAGTTTCTCGTGCCGGGCGAAGTCACGGACCATTTCAAGCAGGGCATCGGCAGACGCGGCAAGGAGCTGCGCGACGCCTGGATGGCGCTCTACGAGCAATACAAGGCCAAGCATCCCAAGGAAGCGGATGAGCTGATGAAAATCCAGCGGCGCGAGCTGCCGCAAGGCTGGGACAAGGAGCTGCAGCCGTTTCCTGCCGATCCCAAAGGCGCGGCCGGACGGGATACCTCGGGAAAGGTGCTGAACGCCATCGCCAAGCAGGTGCCGTGGTTGATCGGCGGCGCGGCCGACCTCGCGCCCTCCACCAAGACGCGGCTCACCTTCGACGGCGCCGGCGATTTTCTCCCGCCGGCCAATCATGGCGATCCCCACGCGAAGACGGTGATGAGCTACGGCGGCCGCAACCTGCACTTCGGCGTCCGGGAGCTGGCGATGGGTGCGGTGCTCAACGGCATGTCGTTGACCAAGGTGCGGCCCTACGGCTCCGGGTTCTTCGTGTTCAGCGATTTTTCACGGCCGGCCATGCGCCTCGCGGCGATCATGGAAATTCCGGTGATCTACGTGTTCACGCACGATTCGATCGGGGTGGGTGAAGACGGGCCCACGCACCAGCCGATCGAGCACCTGGCCAGCCTGCGCGCCATTCCCGGCCTGATCACGCTGCGTCCCGGCGACGCCAATGAAGTCCTGGAGGCCTGGAAAGTAATCATGCACCTCAAACACGAGCCTGTGGCCCTGATTTTGAGCCGGCAGGCGATGCCGACGCTGGATCGCAACAAGTATGCGCCGGCCTCCGGCGTAGCCAAGGGCGCCTACGTGCTGGGCGATGCACCGGGCGGAAAGCCGGACGTGATTCTGATGGCGACGGGCACAGAGGTGGGGCTGGCAGTCGAAGCCTATGAGAAACTGAACGCCGAAGGGATCAAGGCGCGTGTCGTCAGCATGCCGTCGTGGGAGCTCTTCGAGCAACAGCCGCAGGACTATCGCGACACCGTGCTGCCGCCGAATGTCGTCGCGCGGGTGTCGGTGGAGCAGGCCTCGACCTTCGGCTGGGAACGGTACGTCGGCCCGACCGGGGCCAGCATCGGCATGAAAACGTTCGGCGCCTCCGCGCCACTCAAAGAACTCCAGAAGAAATTCGGCTTCACGGCCGAGCGGATCATGACCGCTGCCAAGGAGCAACTCGCTACGAGTCAGCGGAAGCGATAGCGGCTGACGAAGGGTGAACTGCTCCGGCGTCGGCATGTGATGCGCTGACCCATGCACGGCCATTCACGCCGTACTGTTGGCCGCTCGCCTCATCGGACCACCGGAACCGGCTCGCGGCGCCCCACGGCCCTGGCATCCCGCTCCCGCCATGCCGAGCGCCTCCCAGTTCATCCCTTCCAGCCGCCAATACAACAATAGAAAGGCGACAGGCCGCTTCCAAGCCTGTCGCTTTAACGCTTCGCCACGTTCAGCGTGCTACTCCACGGTGGCGGGACATTGTTGAAAGTGAACGACGTTCGTGACCAGAAAAGATTCCTGGCCCATTTATTTCGACCCAGATCTTGTTTTGGCCACGACTGACCAGAGAACGGGTCGGAAACCATCGTCGAGTAGCGTGCCGGCAGGTTTGTCATAGAACGAGTTAGCGCGAACTTCGAGTATCTTTTGCGTATCGGAGTCTAAGCTGTTCCACCAAGATCTGGAGAAGAAAACATTTTCGCCGTGTTCAAACACAAGACGCACGACTGCACTAGGGACAAGGTAGGGCTTAAGTTTCTCAAGGCTATTGATCAGACGGGAGCAGGCCCCATGGGGTTCGTTCAGCCATGCAAACACAATAGCTCCACCGCGCCGCGTGGGAATGATAGAGCAAGTGCACAGGTCGACATGAGTCTCAAGATCGTCAAGTGATTGTAGTTGATTGCCATGAAAGTCAATTTCCGGAGTGAATCCGATGCTGCAAACCATCTGTGGCGCGTGATTCAACTCAAGGGTGTAGTGGGAAATTTTGTCGAAGTCACGCCTCAAAAGACATTCATCGAATTCCGCCTTATGTTTATGAAGGTCCTGAATTCCAGCTTGGAGCCCAAGTTCTCTCTCTTGACAGAATTTCTGGATGGCAATCTGCGCAGCTCGGTCTTTCCCTTTGTCCAGGTTTCGTGCAGCCTCATTCGACGCAATTGCTGCAGCTTTGGTGAATATCTCCCGAGATAAAGATCTATAAGCGAGAAGAAAATAGTGCTCTCCTGTCAGGGTTTGAATAGGTTGATCAATGAGTCGAAATGTTTGAGTGTCATGTAAGTGGCAAACCCCCGTGAATATGGATGCCTCATTGACACCGATCGGCTGGACTGTAAAACGCCCCGAGCTCTTCAAAAAGTCTTTGGAGGGTATTCCGAAGTGTAGGACATGACCTTCTTCGGCTACGCAATTGAGGGCTGTTGAGGCAGAGACGCTGTGAGCCCGACCTATGGTTGTTGAGCAAACGCCCAAAGAATTTTGAGGGTGTAAACAATACTTCTTGGAGAAGGCTTTTCGAAATTCAGGGACAATTTTGTGAGGGGCAATGGGTATCTGCTTATCTCTGTTGCGATGGCATATTTTGTACTGTTTGCCGGAGCCGCACCAGCAAGGGCCTGCGTCTTGAGGTGACGGGTTTTTAGCCATTGTAGGGATTCTACTTTGCCGCTGCTGTCTAGTCGATACCCTGCCCTAGCCCTTGAAGAAGGAGCGGGGCGATCATCAGACCGGCTGGACGGCGAGAGGGATTCGCTGTATAGAGGTCTGAAGCATCCGCACTGGGTAGGTATTGATGAATATCGAAGCGAAAGAATGTCGGAACCTTGAGCGGTCGTTACAGCTCGAGTGGCTGGAAACGAACGGCCGGGGCGGCTTTGCCTCCGGCACGGTCGCAGGCCCCAATACGCGCCGGTACCACGCGCTGCTCCTGATCGCGCGCAATCCGCCGGTGGACCGGTTCGTGCTGGTCAACCATCTTGAAGAACGGGTTGAGATGGGCGGCCAGTCCATCGCGCTCTCCACGAACTGCTATCCGGGCTCCATCCATCCGGATGGATACCAGCGCTGCGTCGGGTTCTCGTCCGAGTCCTGGCCGACCTGGACCTACGACGTGGGCGGCGCGCAGGTGGTCCGCGAAATCTTCTGTCCACAGGGACGGGACATGGTCGTGATCCGTTGGCATCTGGCTGGGTCAGCCGGTCAGGCTGCCACATTGATCGTCCGGCCGATGCTCTCCGGGCGCAACTACCATGCGACGCATCATGAGAACAACGGTCTCTGGGCCGGCGTGATGAGAGGAGGTGGGTCCGTCTCGTGGCGTCCTTACGACGGCGTGCCCGTCCCGACGGCGTTCCACTCCGGTCTCTACCATCATGCGCCCGAATGGTACCGCCACGTGCAATTTCCAGTGGAGCAGGAGCGGGGACTGGATGGCGAAGAGGACTGGTGGTCGCCCGGTGAGTTCACCATGGAACTTGCCGCCGGCCAGTCGGCCTTTCTGGTGCTCACGACGGAAACTGTGGGCGCGGATGGGGCCTCTGAGGGGGCTCCTTCCGCTCCGATCGATGCGGCAGCAGTCGAGTCGCTGGTGGAGGATGAACGGCGTCGCCGGCAGCGGCTGGCGGATGGCGTACCCGGAGAGGATCGGCTGGTCCGTGCGCTTTGGCAGGCGGCTGAAGCCTACCTTTCCGATCGCGGGACACAGAAAACAGTGATCGCCGGCTATCCCTGGTTCGCCGACTGGGGCCGCGACACCTTTATTTCGCTGCCGGGACTCTGCCTGGCGACAGGCCGTTTCGATATCGCGCGCCAGGTCATCGAGGCGTTTTCGGGGCACGTGTCGCAGGGGATGATTCCCAATCGCTTCCCCGACGCGGGAGAAACGCCTGAATATAACACGATCGACGCGTCCCTGTGGTTTGTCCATGCCGTCGGCCGCTATCTCGACTACACAAAAGATGAAGCGACGATCCGCCGAGTCGCCTGGCCGGCGGTCCGCGCCATCCTCGACGGCTACCGGCAAGGCACGCGCTACGGGATTCGGATGGACGCAGACGGGCTGATCGCCGGCGGTGAGGCCGGTGCGCAGCTCACCTGGATGGACGCGAAGGTCGGTGACTGGGTCGTCACGCCGCGCCGCGGCAAGCCGGTCGAGATTCAATCCCTCTGGGTGCGGGCCCTCGCGGTCGGTGAAGAATTGTCCGCGAGGCTCGGCAATGCAGCCTATGCCAAACGATGCAGCGACGACCGCATCCTGGCGATTAAGTCGTTCCGCGCGCGGTTCTGGTATGAGCAGGGCGGCTATCTCTATGACGTCGTGGACGGAGAGGGTGGTGACGATGCGTCGCTCCGTCCCAACCAAATCTATGCCGTGGCGTTTCCCGGCGAGTTGCTGGAGGCGAAGCAGGGGACGCGTGTGGTGCAGGTAGTGAAAGAGCGTTTACTGACACCGGTCGGCTTGCGCACGCTTGCACCCGGCGATGTGCAGTATCGTGCCCGCTACGAAGGAGGCGTGCGCAGCCGGGACGGGGCCTATCATCAAGGAACCGTCTGGCCATTTTTGCTCGGTCCCTTTGTGACGGCGTGGGTGAAGGTCCATGGCGAGACGTCAGGTGCAAGGCGCCAGGCGCGGGGCTTTCTCGACGGGCTTGACGCGCATGTGAACGACGCGTGCCTGGGGCAGGTCTCGGAGATCTTCGATGCCGATGCGCCGCACCGGCCGCGCGGCTGCTTTGCGCAGGCCTGGTCCGTCGCGGAGCCGTTGCGGGCATTGATCGAGGATATCGGGTGATATGACGTCGGAAGCCTTGTCAGATCCGCAAGGCTGGCTTGACCTCTACGGAGACTATCTTTATCGGTTTGCCTTGCTGCGGACCCGTGAGGCGAGCATTGCCGAAGAGATGGTTCAGGAGACCTTCCTGGCCGCGCTGCAGGCCAGGAGCCGGTTTGCCGGCCAGTCCACCGAGCGAAGCTGGCTAGTCGGGATCATGAAGCACAAGATCGCGGATCATTTTCGTAAGGTTGCGCGGGAAATACCGACTGAAGATATGGAGGGCGCGGGGGTGAGAGAAAACGTCGATACTGCGTTCGACCAGGACGGCCATTGGAAGATGGGCGGGTCGGCTCCACTGGATTGGCCGGGCAATCCCGCGGGTGTGCTTGAACAGAAGCAATTCTGGGACGTGCTGAAGCGATGTCTCGGCGAGTTGCCGACGCGGATGGCGCAGGCCTTCTCGCTGCGCGAAGTGGATGATGTGCCTTCCGAAGAGATCTGCGCCATGCTGGGTATCACGCCGAACAATCTTTGGGTTCTGCTCCATCGCTCACGCAAGCACCTGCGGCAGTGCCTGGAGACACACCATTTTGGGCTGCGGTCGTCGCAGCAGGGACGCGACGACCGGGAAAGATGATGGGGCAGGGGGGCATGATGCCGTCTTGTCTTGAGGCGGTTCAGTTGATTTCCGCAGGCATGGATCGCTCGCTTCCGGTCTGGAAGCGGATTGGCCTGCGGGCGCATGTGTTGATCTGCACATGGTGCGAACGGTACCGCCGTCAGCTTCTGTTCATCCGCAATGCCGTGCGCCGCTATCCGGACAGGCTCGAGGGGCAGGACCAGCCGGCTGCTCCCGCTCTCTCTCCTGAAGCTCGGGAACGGCTCAGGCAGGCCATCCGCCGATCGCAGACCCAATAACTCGTTCTCCGCGATTATTGCCCCTCTTCTCGAACTGCCGGCGCTGTAAGGATTCAATGAGGCGGCCGACCAACAGGCAAAGCGGTAGTGAAATGCAACTCCGCCAAAATGTTGCGCGGATTGACAGGAAGAAGTGAGGTCGCCATGATGAGTCACGAGGTTGCGATGTCTACATCTATGGATACACAGGCAGCCCCTCCCGCATCGAATCACGGGAAGATCATGGTCCTGCTGCTGTTTGCCGCGGCCATCGGCGCCTCCTTCTACTTCGACCTGGGCCGCTACCTCTCCCTCGACTCGCTCAAAGCCAACCGCGACGCGCTGTTGGCCTTTACCGAGCAGCATTATCCGACGGCGGTGGCCACCTTTGTGGCGAGCTACTGCCTGGTGGTAGCCTTCTCGCTGCCGGGCGCGGTGTTCTTCACCCTGGCCGGCGGATTTCTCTTCGGCAGCCTCGTGGGGACGCTCTACGTCAATCTGGCGGCGACCTCCGGGGCCACGCTCGCGTTTCTGGCGGGCCGCTATCTGCTGCGGGACTGGGTGGAGGCCAAGTTCGGCAGTCGGCTGGAGCCGATCCAGGCGGGATTCGCGCGCAATGCCTTCAGCTACTTGATGACGCTCCGGTTGATCCCCATTTTCCCGTTCTTCATCGTGAACCTGGTGTGCGGGTTGACCCGCGTGTCGCTGGGCACCTATGTGCTGGCGACCTCCGTCGGCATCATTCCCGGCAGCTTCGTCTACGCCTACGCGGGGCGCCAGCTCGGCACCATCAATTCGCTGAAGGAAATCGCCTCGCCGAACGTGCTGATGGCCTTTACGCTGCTGGGCCTGCTCGCGCTGGTGCCCATCGTGTACCAGAAATGGACTGTGCGAAAGGCCGTGTCCCCGTCCCATTAACCGACCCAACGGAGCCGATCATGTCCCACGATGTCGTGACCGTTCTCCCGAACGACGAGCACAACCAGAAGCTGGTGCAGAACGTCCATCCGCCGGCGTGGATGAATCCCGAGCCGGACGGCCGGTACAACATCGTCGTGGTCGGCGCCGGCACTGCCGGCTTGGTGACGGCCGTCGTGGCGGCCAGCCTCGGCGCCAAGGTCGCCCTGATCGAGAAGCATCTGATGGGCGGCGACTGCCTGAACGTCGGCTGCGTGCCGTCCAAGGGCGTGATTCGCGCCGCGCGCGCCTGGGCGGACGTGCGCCGCGCGGAGGAATTCGGCGTCCATGTCCCGCCCGGCGTGAAGTACGACTTTGCGGCGGCGATGGCGCGGATGCGCAAGCTCCGGGCGCGGATCAGTCACACGGACTCGGCCCACCGCTACAAGAGCCTCGGCGTGGATGTCTTCATCGGCAGTGCGCGGTTTACCGGCCCTGACACCGTGACCGTGGAAGGCCATGCCGGGAACCGCACGTTGACCTTCGCCAAAGCGGCTATCTGCACCGGCGCGCGCGCCTCCACGCCGCCCACGCCGGGCTTGCAGGAAGCCGGCTATCTAACGAACGAAACAGTCTTCACGCTGACCGAACTGCCCCGCCGCGTCGGGGTCATCGGCGCGGGGCCGATCGGCTGCGAACTGGCGCAATCCTTCGCCCGCTTCGGCAGCGAGGTGTATCTCGTCGAAGCCATGCACGGCATCATGCCGAACGAGGACCGCGATGCGGCCGAGATTGTCCTGAAATCCATGACCCGCGACGGTCTGAAGCTGCTCTGCTGCGGCAAGGATTTGACGGTCCGGAAAACGGACGGCGGCAAGCGGCTGACGGTGGATTCGCACGGGCAGCACTACGACATCACCGTGGATGAAATTCTGATCGGGGTGGGCCGGACGCCGAATGTGGAGGGGATGAACCTGGAAGCCGTCGGCGTCGAGTACGACAAGACCGGGATAAAAGTAAGCGAGCGCCTCCAGACGACGAATCCGCGGATCTACGCCGCGGGCGACATCTGCTCGAAGTACAAATTCACGCACGCCGCCGATGCGATGGCGCAGATCGTGATCCAGAATGCCCTGTTCCCCCATCCGTTCGGGCTGGGTCAGGCCAGCGTGGAGTCCCTCATCATGCCCTGGGCGACCTTCACGGAGCCGGAGGTCGCGCATGTCGGGATGTACGAGGCGGAGGCCAAGGCCAAGGGTCTCGAGGTCGAAACCTACACCTTCAAGCTGGACGAGGTGGACCGAGCCATTCTGGACGGCGAGGACGAGGGATTTGCGCGCATCCATATCCAGAAAGGGACGGACAAGATTCTCGGCGCGACCATCGTGGCATCCCACGCGGGCGACATGATCGGGGAATTTTCGGTGTTGATGAAGGCGGGCGCCGGCGCGAAGACGATCGCGGCCACGATCCATCCCTATCCGACCCAGGCCGAGGTCAACAAAAAGGTCGTCAACCTGTGGCGCAAGGCGCACTTCACCGAAAAGACGAAGAAAATCCTCAAGTGGCTCTTTTCAAGAATGCGATAGTGTCGGGGCCTTCGGCAGCGCTGCTGGCGGTCGCGCTTGCGGCGCCTGTGTCGGCCCAATCGGCGGGCATGATCGAGGTCGGCAAGTTCTCGGCTGCGTCGGCAGGAAGCGCGTTGCCTGACGGCTGGAAACCGCTCACGTTTCCGAAGGTGCCGAAACACACGACCTACGCGGTCGTGAAGGATGGCGGCACATCGGTGGTCAAGGCGTTCAGCGAGGCGTCCGCCTCCGGGCTGACGAAAGAAGTCGCCATTGATCCGAAGGAATACCCGGTCGTCCGCTGGCGCTGGAAAGTCGAGAATCTGCTGAAGACCAGCGACGTGCGCACGAAGGCCGGTGACGACTATCCGGCGCGGCTCTATATCACGTTCCAGTACGACCCCGATAAAGTCAGCTTTGCGCGGAAGGCCAAATACATGGCGGGGCGCGCGCTCTTCGGCGATATTCCGATCGCGGCGCTCAATTATATCTGGGACACGAAGGCGCCGGTCGGTGCCATCGTGGAGAACGCCTACACAGATTTTGCCAGGATGATCGTCGTGGAAAGCGGCGCGCAGGGTCTCGGTGTCTGGAAGGAAGAAGAGCGGAACATCTATGAAGACTACAAAAAAGCCTTCGACGGCGAGCCTCCGCTGATTAACGGCGTCGCGATCATGAGCGACACGGACAACACGAAGGAATCAGCCGTCGCGTTCTACGGGGATATCGTCTTCCTCAGAAGGAAGTAGACGCGAGACACGAGGTTCGAGACTCGAGATGGCAGGAACGACAATGGCGGATAGATTCTTCAGCTTGATTCAATTGTCTCGGGTCCCGCGTCTCGCGTCCCGAGGCCCTTGGTTCGGAGCCTGCCTGCTTGCGCTTGCGGTACCCCTCAGCCTGGAAGGCTGCCTGTCGCCGATTGCCATGCATCGCGCGGTGGTGGAATACGACCGGACGACCAGCCAGGTCGAAGCGGAGCTGCTGCTCTTGAACATCGCGCGCGCCCGGCACTACCGGCCCGTGCACTTTACGGCGGTCTCCAGCGTGGCCGCCACCTTTGATTTTCGCGCCGAGGCCGGCATCACCGGGGGGTTCGGGAACGCGACCGACGCCTCGGAGCGCCCTCTCAATCTGAGTTACTCCACCAGCGTGTCTGAAAACCCGACCGTTACTATTGTCCCGATCTCCGGCGAGGAATTCACGAAGCGCATTTTGAGGCCGCTCGAAGAGTCGCATTTCGAGTTTCTCTACCATCAGGGCTTCGACATCAGCATGCTGCTGCGGCTCATGGGCCGCGGCATCCTGCTGGAAACTGACAAGGGCCGCGCGGTGTATCTGAACCAGCCGGGACGCAAGAGTGAATTCATGGAATTCCGGCGCCGGCTGCTGCACCTGGCGGCGCTCGACCAGGCGCGCCAGCTCTACGTGGAGTCTGTGACCTATGACGAGGCCTTTCCGGTGGCGATGGACCGTGCGCTGACGCCGGTCGAGGTCGTGGCGGCGCTGGACAAGGGCTATCGCTGGGAGATGCCGGCGAAGGATCGGCCCCAGACGCTGATTCGAAAGGCCGGCGGCCGCATCGCGATCACGAATTACGAATTGCGCTGGCTCGGCAACGAGGAACGGCGCCGGCTCCACGAAGAGCTGCAGCGGTTTCCGACCGACTATATGTTCGTGGACATCCGCCCGGGCTATCCGGGCGGGGAGTATCCGATGCGCGGCGTAATCCAGCTCCGGAGCTTCAACGCGATCATCGGCTTCGTGGCGCGCGGCATCGCCGAGGAGCCGGGTTTCCGTGTGGACCCGGATCCGCGGAGCGGGCCGGTGATGAGAAATCCCGACCACATTCTGGACATCGAGGAATCATCCACCGCCCCGTCCGATGCGGAATTCACGGTCGACTTCGAGGGCAAGCATTACTCGATCCGGAAGTATCCGATCTCCGGGGGCATGACCCCGAGCTGGAATCAGGAGGCGTTCTCGGTGCTCGCCAATCTGTTCCAGATGACGGTGACGGATGTGACGAACGTCAAGACGCCGATCATCTCGATCCCGAAAGGATGAGGACCATGAATGTCCAGCGGCTGCTTGCAGGCCTAGTGGCAGTCTTGATGCTCGGATCTGCCGTGGAGGCGGGGATCGGGATGAAAGCGCCGGAGATTCTCAACGAGACGTGGTTGAACGGCAGGCCACTCAGCTTCACCGAGCTGAAAGGCAGGGTGGTGATGGTCGAGTTCTGGACCTTCGGCTGCTACAACTGCCGCAACGTCGAGCCCTACGTGCGGGAATGGCACAAGAAATATAAAGACCAAGGCTTGGTGGTCATCGGCATCCATTCGCCGGAGTTCAGCTACGAGCGGGACGTCGAGAAGGTGCAACGGTATCTCCGGGATCATGATATCCAGTACGCGGTGCCGATCGATAACGAGTTCTCCACCTGGAACCGTTACGGCAACCGCTACTGGCCGGCCATGTATCTGATCGACAAGAAGGGCGTGATCCGCTCGGTGCGGATTGGTGAGGGCGGTTATCAGGAAACCGAGCAGCTGATCCAGAGCCTGTTGGCTGAGCCCTCGTGACGGAGATCATGAGATGCGGCAATTCTCGCGCCGGGACTTGCTGAAGCTGGCCGGTGGCATTGCCATGGCTGCGGCGCTTCCGGGTCAGGCCACCGGCGGCATCCTGGACAAATTGTTCCGCGATCCCCCGTCGCTCAGACCGGCGATCACGCCGAACGACGACTTCTACGTCACCTCCTACCGCAGCCCCCCGGATATTCGGGTTGACCGGTGGTCGCTGACCGTCACGGGGCTGGTCGAGCGCCCGCTCGCGCTGACCTATCCTCAGTTGCTGGCGCGTCCTGCCGTTTCCGAGATTGTCACGCTGGAATGTGTCGGCAACGGCCTCGCCGCGGATGCGATCAGTACGGCGCGGTGGGAGGGTGTGCCGCTCAAGGTATTGCTGGAGGAAGCCGGCGCATCGCCGGAGGCGGCGGATGTGGTCTTCCGCGCCGCCGACGGTTATTCGGACAGCCTTCCGTTTTCCCGCGTCATGGCCGGTGACGTGCTGGTGGCGCACCGGATGAATGGCGTGCCGCTCCCGCGCGGGCACGGGTTCCCGACCCGGATCATCGTCCCCGGCATCTACGGGATGAAGAACGTCCAGTGGCTGACGGAGATCGAGGTAGTTGCCCAGGATTACAAGGGGTACTATCAACAGAAGGGCTGGTCAGACGACGCGATCGTGAAGACCTCCTCCCACATCGACGTCCCAGGCCACGGAGGCCTGCTCAAGGGCCGTGAGGCGTTGGTGCAGGGCTATGCCTTCGCCGGCACGCGGAGAATCATGCGCGTGGAGCTCAGCACGGACGGAGGGGAAAGCTGGCGCGAGGCAACGCTGGAGCCGGAGCTCTCACCCTCCGCCTGGCGGTTCTGGCGCTATCGCTGGGAATTGCCGTCTCCGGGGCGCTATTCGCTCGCGGTCCGGGCGACGGACGGCACGGGCCGGGTCCAGTCTTCGGAAGAGCAGCCTCCCTTTCCGGATGGCGCCACCGGGCTCCATGAGATTACCGTGAGCGTGATAGCATAGGGCTATCCATGTCGACGATGGCTGCAGTGATCAAGCCGGCGCTGAACGTCATCACGGGCCGTCCGCTTCTCGCGATTTTCGAGATCAATCTCCGCTGTAACTCCGCCTGCGGCTATTGCGGGCTTCCGCTCAACGAGGGTCGCTACGAGATGACACGGGAGGAGATTCGCCGTGTCTTCACCGGGCTCTACCGCGATGGGGTGCGCTTCGTCTTTATCCAGGGCGGAGAGCCGCTGCTACGGCGGGATCTGCCGGAGATACTGGAGGATTTGTACGGCTTCGGCTTCGGCCTTTCGTTGATCACCAACGGCAGCAAGCTGACGCCGGAGCTGGTGGAGCGGTTCGCGCGGCTGCCGATGAACGTTTCGGTCAGCGTGGATACGCTGGATCGCGAGCGTTACCGGCGCATCCGCGGCGCCGATCTGCTGCCCGATGTGCTGGCCGGGATTGAGCGGCTGGCTTCGTTCCCCCATCCGAAGTTTCTGACCTGCATCGTGAGCGAGGCGAACCGTGACGAAGTGTCGGATGTCGTGCGCTTCGCGCGGGCGCGCGGCTTCATGCCGGTCGTCGGAGCCTATCACTGGAATATCGAACGGTATGGGAAGGTGGACCTGACGCTGCAATACCAACGGCAGACGGCTGTCTCGCTGTTCAAGCAATTGGCTGAGTCCGAGCTGGTCCCTCGCGGCTATTTCCGCGAGTACCTGCGTGACAATGTCCGGTGGCTGAGCGGGGAGGGGCTGGAACCGTGCGATGCGGGCCGCTACAGCATCGCGATTGACGCCTCCGGCAACGTCGCGCCCTGCCTGGCGCTCACACAAGCGGGCAACCTCCTGGAGTCCTCGCTCGACGACATTCTGGGCCGCTTTGACCGCGAGGCGATCAGGGCCTGCTCCGACCGGTCCTCCTGCAACATGCTGTGCAGTCGCGTGATCGGCTCCGTGTTGCGGCATCCGGTCTCGGCCGTGTTGACTCCACGTTCGCTGAAACCGCAGGTGGTGTCATGAGACCTTTCCCGATCATCGTGCTTGCCCTCTTGCTGTCCGCCTGCTCGACGGTCCCGGCGTCCTTCCATCCGGTGCAGCCGATCCCGCCGAACGAATTTTCTCATCAGGCACTCGACGAGGTGCTGCGGGCTCACGTGCAGGACGGGACGGTGGATTATCCGGGCGTGGCGAAGGATCCCCGGTTCTCCTTGTATCTCGACCGACTGAACCGTGTCGACCCGAACGCCTTGCCCGGACGGCAGCATCGGCTGGCGTTCTGGATCAATGCCTACAACGCGTTCGCGATCGAGGGCATTCTGGACGGGTATTCGCCGCTGACCAAGATCGGCCAGTGGCGGTATTTCATCGGGAAACAGCATCTGGTCGGAGGCGAATCGATCAATCTGTACGATCTCGAAAAGAAACTGTTGATCCCGGACTTCCGCGAACCCCGCATCCACTTTGCGATCGTGTGTGCGTCACAATCATGTCCCAAGCTGCGGTCCGACGCGTTCACGGCTGGCCGGCTGGACGCGCAACTGGAGGAGAACGCCCGGGTCTTCGTCAACGATCCGACGAAAAACCGGTTTGACCGGGAGAACAGGGTGGCCTACCTGTCGAAGATTTTCGAATGGTTCGAGCCGGACTTCCGGGCCCATGGAGAGACACTGCTCAATTACGTGCGGCGGTATGTGGGCGATCCGGAGCTGGCAGCCGACTTGGCGACACAGCCGTACCGCGTCGAGTTTCTGGACTACGATTGGCACTTGAACGGAGTTCCCTATGCTGGTGCGTCCTGACGAGCGGGTGCCGATCGCCAGGCTCCTGACCTTTCTGGAATACGGCGAGCGGCTGGCCCACGACTGCGCCAAGGCCCAGGCGGCGCTGGCGCCGGAGAAGGGGCAGCGACAGTTTCTCGCGGCCCAGGCGCGGCAGGAAGCGGCGCACGCCTGGGTCTTTCAAGGTGCGATTGCTTGGCTGGCGCCAAGACATTTGGGGGATAGTCCGTTTCTACCCGCACTGGAACAGTACCGAACGCTGCTCGACGACGCGTTGGACCGAAGGGATTTGGCGGAAACGCTCATGGCGGAGCAGATTATTCTCGAAGGACTCGGCGAGGCGATTCTGGCGCGGATCGAAGAGGGGCTGGCCAAACGGAGCGCACCGTTCGGACGCCTGCGGCGGATTTTGCTCCTGCAGGAAGAGGCCCATCACGATTTTGGGCGCCGGATGCTCGATCGAGCCGTTACGACCGGTGTCGCGTCGCCGGATCGTCTCCGTGCCCGCGCGCAGGAGTATCTGGCGTTGACCGATCACATGGTCGCGACGCTCGGCGATCTGTTCGAGTCCATCGACGAAGACCCGCAGCTCTATCTGGCGAAGGCCAAAAGTTATTTACCGGTCTGGCTTACCGCATGATCTCCGTCATCATTCCAACCTACAACGAGGAGAAAGCGCTGCCGGCAACGCTGCACTCTCTGCTCGCGCAGCCGGGCGACTATGAAGTCGTCGTCGTGGACGGCGGCAGCACGGACCGGACCCGCGAGATCGTGGAGTCGCTACGGATCACGCTCTTGACGTCTTCCAAAGGCCGCGCGACTCAGATGAACGCCGGCGCGAGGGAGGCGAGAGGGGAGTGGCTGCTCTTCCTGCACGCCGACACCCTGCTGCCGGCCGGCGCATTGCCGCAGCTCAATGCGATGGAAGGGGATGCGCGCGTCCAGGCCGGAGGGTTTCTGCATCAATTCTCGGGCGGCGACTGGCGGCTACGGCTGATCTCGTTCCTGGACAACTTCCGGTGCGTCCGCAGCCGGATCATCTACGGAGACCAGGCGATGTTCGTCCGCCACGCCCTGTTCGAAGAATTGGGCGGCTTTCCCGATCAGCCGATTCTGGAGGACGTGGCCTTCTGCGAGAAGCTGATCCGTGTGACAGAGCCGCTATTGCTCGCGCCGCCCGTGATCACGGATTCCAGGAAGTTTGTGAAGATGGGGGTTTGGAAAAGCTTTGTCCGAGTCCTACTGATTATCCTGCACGCCCAATTCCGCCTGCCGGTCCTGCCCAGAGTGTTCTTTCAGGATATTCGCTGAGGAAAGCCGGGCCTTCTATTTCTTTCCCCCTTGGCCGGGTGGGATCTGATTATTGCCTGGCGTCGGGTTGCCATGCCCCGGTTGCAGTCCCTGTTGGCCAAGGTGGAGACCGTTGTCCTGGTGGACCTTCGTCGGGTCGATAGGGACAGGCTGAAAGCGTGGCGGCGGAGGTGGAGGCGGCGGGGGTGGCGGAGGCGGCGACACAGCTCCGGAGATCACGGCTGGAACCGTCACGTTTGGCACGACGGTCGATATCGGTAGAAGCGGACTTCCGGAGCCGGCACCTGGGACAGGAGCCGACGGCCCGCCTGTCGTCTGCGTCGGCTGGGAAACGGGAGCAGTCCCGCCCGAGGCTTGAGCCGTGTGCGAGGGGTTCTCGTCAGCGGAATCTTTGATGTCGGTTCCTTGCACAGCGCTGGCGACTTGCGGGGGAGCATTGCTGCCGGTCGCCGGCTGGGGCAGAGACGGCGGCCCTCCGCCAGGGGGCGTCAGGGAATAGGCGCCTGGAGCCACGCTGACCGTGCGTCCGCCAGACTGAAAATCCACGTTGCCATGGTTGCCGATGTTGGCGACGCCGCTCGCCCCCTCCACGTGCCACACGACAAAATAGGTCCCCCGCGCCGCCGCGACGGCCGTCGGGGTGTGGACCTCGAATTTCGATCCCGATCCGGCAAAGACCTTTCCGACCAGCGCGCGTACCTTGCCCTGCACGAGATTGACAACCACGCTGCGCAGGCTGCGGGTGGGGTCGTAGAGGTGCTCAGTGATCTCGACGCGGCTGTGCTCGCCGACCGTCAGAATGCTATCGTCGTTGAGCAGGGCCTTGGTGCGCGATTCCTCCCGGGTCTCGATGAGATCCTTGAAGAGGACCGTGTCACGCAGCTTGGCCGACAGGACTTCCGGAGATTGGGCGTGCTGGACGGAGACCTTGCCTTCGATGGCGGTAAACACGCCGACGTCCGGCTCTGCGGCGGCCAGCAGGACAGGCCATGCGCAGAGCAGGCTCGCCAATCCAACGACTGACGCGCTGCGCCAGAAGGACGGCATCGTGTGTCTCCAAACGACTTGTCAGAAAGTATACTGCGGGATGGAGTCTCTGTCGAGGCCATAGCCGGGTCTAGTGGCGGCCCCCGCCGGATCGAAAACCACCGGAACGGAATCCCCCGTGCCTGTACCGGCCCGGATGTCCCCAGGAGTAGTAACCGGGTGACCCTCGCCAGGGGCGTCTGGTTCCCCATCCGTAATAGGGGTAGCCTGGAACCGGCCGGGACCAGTACAGGGAAGGACCGTAGGGGGTGCACCACGCGGAGGAGAGCGTGCCCCAGATGGCTGCGTCGCGCGCCTGAGCGGAGCAATAGGAACTCATCGCGACGTTCTGCAGCGAGCCCGAGTCATAGGCCCAGGGATCGTCCATCGGCACGGCCCTGGATTGGCATCCGGCGGCGGCCAGCCCCAGCATGACGGCGCCGATGAACGGAAGCGCCCGGGTGGATAGGCCTCGTGGAACGGCCATCGGGCACACCTCCTGCTTGTGTGATGGCTCGCGTGCCGCGACCGTCAGGCTGCTTCGAAATCGAGATTCCAGGTCTTGGCCGCTTCGGCAAGCTGCGTTCGCTGCAACTGGGCGTTGAATGCCGCAACAGACTGGTTTGACCGGTTATAAAGAATAACGGGATCGGCAACGTTGCCGCAGCACACGCAGCGCCAGCCGTAGAAGCTGATGTGCTGCGGGTCGCCCCGCAAATCTTCAAACCGTTCCTCCACCATCAGACCGTGACATCGCCGACAATTCATGGCGCCCTCCTTCGCCATAGGCCCGGTGCGATCGGATCACTGTGTCATCGTGGGATGTGGTTCCTTAGCGTCCATGCGTTATCTGTACCGTATAGGCGCAGGGGATCGGTAGGGCGGAGGGGGAACCAGGAGGAAGTTTTACGGCCCTGGCCGGCCAGGGCCAATCGGCTCTATGTCTGCAGAGGGGAAGAGGTTACCGCTTTGTTTTATCAACAGATTGCTTGGCAAAGAGGGCGGCGGCTTGCGTGCGGCGGGTGATCTGGAGCTTCTGGAAGATGTTCGACAGGTAATTTTTGACGGTTTTGGGGCTCAGCCCCATCGCAGCGGCGATTTCCTTGTTCGTTTTCCCCTCGGCGACCAACGCGACGATCCTGTGCTCCTGGGGGGACAGGGGCTCTTGCAGGTCTCCGGCCGGCGCCTCGCTGCGGGTCTTGACCAACGAGAGGACGCGCTTGGTGGCGACCGGATCGAGGATCGTCTCTCCGGCAGCCACACGCTTGATGGAGTCCACGAGCGTGTCGATGCCGATCTCTTTGACCAGATACCCATGGGCGCCGGCCATGATGGCAGCCAGCACCGTGTCGTCGTCGGCATAGGAGGTGAGGAACAGCACCCGCGTCGTCGGGCAGTGCTCCAGGATATCCACACAGGCGTCGACCCCGCTCCCGTCGGGCAGCCGGATGTCCAGCAGGACGACGTCCGGCTTTGAAGCCGACGCCGTGGCGACGGCCGCCTTGGCGGTGCTGGCTTCGCCGACGATGCGCAGCCGGCTATCCTGTGCCAGGACCGTTTTCAGCCCCTGGCGGACGATTTCATGGTCGTCGACGAGAAGAATCCCGATGGGTTTACCGGTGCTCACCGACCGTCGCCTCCTTCTCCAGGGGCAGCTCGATCACCACGCGGACCCCCTGTCCTGGCGTCGCCAGGAGTTGATAGGTGGCCCCGATCTGCTGGGCGCGTGCGGCCATATTGGCGAGCCCGTGCCCGCCCGCTTTCGCACCGGCCGGATCGAAGCCGATCCCGTCGTCCTCCACTTCGATCCGCATGACGCCGTGGTGACACCGTGCCGTGACCGTCCCGCGCCGGGCGTTGGCATGTCGGACGCAGTTGCTGAGTGCCTCACGCACGATCAGCAGCAACGGCTCCACTTGCGCGGTCGGGACGCAATAGGCCAGTCCCTTCTCGATCTCAACGCTGAACCGTGGGCCATCGACGGGAGTCATGTCGTAGATGAGAGTCGATAGGGCCCGATCGAACGGCTGCGCCTCCTGAGCCGGCGTGCCGCCGATGTAACTGCGAATCTTCTGCATGACGAGGGTGAGTTGCTGCAGTGCCCGGGCGCGAGGGCCATCCGGGTCGATGGGACCATACTGCTGCGATCGGCCCGAGGACTCCAGGTGCAAGCCGATTGCGTAGAGCGATTGCAGGACTTCGTCGTGCAGGTTCCGGTTCAGCTCTTCGCGCTCGGCGAAAGCGTGGGACAGGTCCCGCGTCCGGTCTTCGACGCGCGCCTCCAGTTCCCGGTTCAGCCGATGCAACTGTTCGTGGGCGCGCCGGTAGTTCAGGACCAAGAGAGCGGTTGTTAAGAATAGGATGATCGCAATCGAGCGGTTGAAGAGAATGATATAGAAATCGAACTGTGGTGGAGACAGGAAGGACCCGAGTATCGTCAGGCCGCTGCTCAACGCCATCATCCACCAGAGCGTGCGCTCGCGGGGCGACCAGATGGTAAGCAGGATGCACAGAACATAGAGATACTGCGGCGGCATTTCCTGCGGGGTATAGACGTCAACGGCCAGGACTGCCGCGGCGAGCGCCAGGGCGATCATCACAACCGGGACGGGACGGTCAGCGCCGGTCACTTTTTCTCCGTTCGGATGGCAGGCAGAACACGACCATGGTCCAGATAAGAACGACGGCGGCGATTCGGTTGTACACGATGGTCCAGAAATCGGCTGTCCCGGGGCTGAACGCCGCGCCGAGGGCGGTCAGGAGCGTGCAGAAATAACCGAGCATGATCACGGGCTCTTGCTGGCGCGATCGGGCCGCCACGTGCAAAGCGACAGCATAAAACATCTGGGGCGCCATGCCCTGCGGCGTGAACACGTCAAGCACGAACACGCCGGCCGCGATGGCCTGCGCCTTGCGTAGCGGTGGAAGGCTGGCGAGCGATGGCAGGGCCATCTTGTCAGGCAACTCCACACATTGAGATTAGGCGTTTACTATTGCACCTTCCTGCTTGGGCTGCAAGTGTCTCCTGCTCTTAACGGCTCCTTCGCATCCTGCTAGAATGCCTGTATGAATCTGACCGCGATGCAGCTCGGCTCCGGCCTTGACGGACTAACCTCGCGGAACGTCCGGGAGTTGATGATGGCGCGTCTGCCGGCCCGGGCCTCCATCGTGCTGGAAACGGCGGGACGTCTGGCCGATGAATTGGGAGTGTCGGCCTATGTTGTCGGCGGCATTGTCCGAGACCTGTTGAGAGGGGCTGGAAATCTGGACGTGGATTTGGTGATCGAAGGCGATGGAATCGCATTTGCCAGGGCGCTCGCCGAAGAAACTGGCGGGTCGGTGAAAGGCCACAAGCGTTTTGGGACAGCCATTGTCACAATGCAGGACGGCGTCAAGGTCGATATCGCTTCGGCGCGGAAGGAATTCTACCCGGGGCCTGCAGCTCTTCCAACCGTCAAGCCGGGCTCCATTCAAGAGGACCTCGCCCGCCGGGACTTTACGATCAACACGCTGGCCATCAGCCTGAATGGCCGGCGCTTCGGCGAGTTGATCGATTTCTATGGCGGGCAGCGCGACCTCAAGGACAAGGCGATCTGCGTCCTCCACCGCCTGAGCTTCGCGGAGGACCCGACGCGCGTGTTTCGGGCGATCCGGTTCGCGCAGCGATTCGGGTTCCAGCTGGGCAATGAAACGCTCGCGCTGATCAAGGGCGCGGTGAAGATGGACCTCTTCCACCGCCTCTCCGGCCAGCGGCTGTTGAATGAGTTAACGCTGCTGCTCTCCGAGCCTGAGCCGCGCCATGCTGTCGCACACCTGGCCGAGTTGGGCCTGCTGCGTTTCATCCATCCGGGGCTGAAATGGTCTCCGAGGCTGGAGACTCTGCTGAAGGCGGTGGAGGACGGCGTGCAATGGTACCGAGTGCTCTGCCGGGACCGGAAGCTGGATGCCTGGCTGGTGTACTTCATGGCGCTGATGGAGGTGCTGCCGCCCCGGGCTGTGAGCGAAACCGTCAAGCGCTTGAGGATGCCGGCGCGGGATGCCGAACGAATCAAGGCCGGCCATGCGGCGACCAATGCGGTTCTGCGCCGGCTCGCAAAACGGCCGCCGCCCAAGCCGAGCGACACCTGCCATGCGCTCGACGGCCTTGCGGATGAGACGGTGCTGCTCCTGGTGGCGAAGGCCAAGTCCGGCTCGGTCAAGCGTCAGGTGTCGGCTTACTTCACGGCCTACCAGCGCACCAAGCCGTCGTTGACTGGAGCCGACCTGAGAGCGCTCGGCCTCAAGCCCGGGCCGCTCTACAAGCGGATTCTCGGCCGGCTGCTGGATGCCCGTCTGGATGGCGACGTGAACAGCGAAGCCGACGAGCGGGAACTGGTGAAGAAATTCATCCGCGCGTGACGGTCCGAGTCGCGACCGCGCTTACTCGGGCTTGAACGGGAGAATATCGGTGGAGATTTCGCCCGGCAACAGGAAGGTGAGCGCCATCGGCGCATTGGCTTCCTGGTGTGCAACGGCGAACAGGACGCAGGACTGCGGCACCGGGTCCGGCGGGAACGACAGCAATGCCGGAAACTCGACCAGGGGGCTCGCCACGCGGAAAGCGGCCAGCCTGAGCCGAAACGCCATCAGCACGTCGCGCACGCGGCCTTCGTGTTCTGCTTCCGGCACGTTGTGCGTGGCCGTGATGCCAAGCTCCCACAAGGGACGGGAAAAGCTGACCGACAAGCGAATCCCGAGTCTGTGCGCGATGGGTGTGACATCGATCAATGCGCCGACCTGGATCGCCTCCTCCCTGGAGAGAATCTGCGGTTGCGGAGCGGCCGCCGGAGGCGGTGGCACAGCCGCGGCCGGCTCGCTCGCGACAGTCTCGGGAGATGCCGGTTGTTCCGGTGCGCTCGGTGCGGAAGCCGGTTCCGGAAGGGCTCGTGCGGCCAGGATACCGTCGTACACGATACGGGCGGCTTCAGACCAGGACGGATCGAACGGACGTCCGGCGAAGGCCGCGGCGGCGGCCTTGCGCTCGTCGTACGTCAAGGTTCGCGGGACAGGATTGTCGGGCATGGGTCCAGATAGGCCTGAAAACCCTGATGTCAAGGAGTGGGTGACCGTTGCATCGCGACGCCTCTCACGGTAGGATGCGCGGCTACAACAGGCTGACTGATGGCTGATCTCGGCAAAGGACTCTACGATCATCAATACGGGCGGTTCGTCGCTGACCGGGAAGGGGCGAAGGGCTACGACTTTCAGCACCAGACGGCCGGCAACGTGCCGCCGCCGCCGGTGACCTTTGCGCAGAAATTGCGCTGGTGGACGTGGGACCGCTGGAAGCGCCGGAAACAGCTCCGCGAGGCGCGGGATCGCTGCGTGCAGGACATTCTACGGCTCCAGAACCCCAACATTCCTCCTCCCAAATCCTGATGCGCGCTATTCGCGGATCAGCCCACGCAGCCGGAAATTGAATTCGTTGTTCAGGATCTGGTTCCAGACGACTTTGTTCGCCGGGGTCGCCCGCGTGCCGTCCTCCGGGCTCACGACCTTCCCGTAGGTGTAGAACCAATTGACGATCGGATCGCCGGTGAATTTGAGGATCATCCAGTAGCGGCGGTTCTCCTTGGCGATGGTTTTGCTGCCCTCGAACGAGAACGGCACCCAGTCGTAGCGGTTGGCCGGCGTGCGAATCATCACAGACCGGATGGGGCGGCTTTTGGTGATGAGTTTCCCGGGACCATCATCGTCCTCGTAGAGCTCGACCCACAGCTCCCCGCTTTCCCCTCCGAACCGGTGCAGCGCCAGCGAGATGTCCGTGATCAGCACCGGCTGGTCCAACTCGAACGCCTGCGCGTAGAGCGTGTCTCCCGTCGCGTATTCGGCGGTTTCGACCATGTAGTTCTGCTCCAGCGAATACTGCCCTGTGCCGGATGTCTTCACCGGCTCGAAGAGCCTGATCTCGCGCGGGAATTCCAGGTTGCCGAAGGCCACGGGGAAGGTAAAGTCTCCCGGCCGCAGCGGCTTGGCGGGCGGCGGCGGTGTGACGGCCGCTGGTGGCGGGGTGGCCGGAGCCGGCGGAACCGGTGACACGACCGGCGGTGGAGGTGCACTCACCACGGGCGGAACCGGGACTGCGGGAGATGGAGTCGGCTTCGGCACCGGCATGGCTGTGACCAGCGCAACGGCGTAGATCAGGTTCTTCGGCGCACTTTCCGATTTCTGCGTCTTCACGACGTCTTTGTCCTGCGTGAAGTCGGTCTCGACGTGCACGTCGAGGATTTTCGGGCGCGCCGATCCTCGCGTGGCCCATGAGATCAAACCGTCCGTGTGGACGGCCTTGTTATCCGGGCCGACTTCGATCCGGATGAATCGCGTCGAGACGAATTGATGGTAGGCCTGGCTGTCGTACATCAGCCAGCCCTGGTCCGGGTAGTACACTTCCAGCCATGCGTGCCGGCCCTCGCCCCACCTCGCGGTCCAGCGCCGCTTGCCGTTGTCCTCGTCCACTTCCCAGCTCTTGCCGAGCGTGCGGCCCCGGACGAGACGGGCCGGAACGCCGGCGGCGCGCAGGAGTGCCATGGTCAGGTGGGAATAGTTCTGGCAATTGCCTTTGCCCTCTCGCCTGGTCGTCAGGGCGTCATAGCCGGCCGGCTCGAGCGTGTAGTGCAGATGATCCACGATCCAATAGAGAATGCGGGTGACGGCCTCCCCCTCCGTCTTCGCCCCTTTCACCAGTTCCGCGGAAAGGTTCTTGATGCCCTGATCCTCGGATTGCACCTGCTCGGACGGCTTGAGATAGAGCGCGACGCCGGTCGGCAGCGTCCCGGCTGGCAGGGGATAGGGCGCAGAGGACGGCACCGGCACGAACTCGACCGAGGCGTTCACGTCGTATTCGCCGATGATCCGGATTTCGCCCTTCGGTACATTCCATTTGAGCTCCAGAATGCGGTTGCCGTAGGCATCCGTGCGTTCCCGCGTGATGGTCGGCGGGGGCGCGGCTGTGTGCCGATAATTCGACACGGATTGCTTGGAGGTTTTCGTCATCGCGGACGGCGGCGGCACCAGGTGATAGGTGAACTCATCGATGCCGCCCTGGTCGGACGGGATGGCGATGACCGCGGTGTCTTTCACATGAAACGACGACGTAAGGGCGCCGTCCAGGACCAGGGTGCGGGCGTGGGACGAGGCGGTAGCGGCAACGGCCAGGAAAACAACGAGGACGAGTACCAGCCGGGGGCGTCGGTCGGTGGGTACGGCCATCCTTGGCTTATAGGCTGCGTGGCGGGGACTGTCAAGAACGGCTTGTGATACCATGACCGCCATGACCGACGTGCGTCCCTTCAAGCTCGAGGCGCCCTTCAAACCTTGTGGGGATCAGGGACAGGCGATCGAGAAGCTCGCGGCCGGGGTGCGGGCAGACAAAAAGCATCAGGTCTTGCTGGGGGTCACCGGCTCCGGCAAAACCTTCACGATGGCGAACCTCATCGAGCGGGTGCAGAAGCCGACGCTCGTGCTGGTGCACAACAAAACGCTCGCCGGGCAGCTCTACCAGGAATTCCGGCAGTTCTTCCCGCACAACGCCGTCGAGTATTTCATCAGCTATTACGACTACTACCAGCCGGAGGCCTATCTGCCCGCGACGGATACCTATATCGCCAAGGATTCGTCCATCAACGACGTCATCGATCAGATGCGGCACTCGGCGACGCGCTCGCTGCTCGAACGCAACGACGTGGTGATCGTGTCATCCGTCTCCTGTATCTACGGCCTGGGCTCGCCGGAGGTCTATCATGACATGCTGCTCTATCTGGAAGAGGGACGAGACATCCGGCGCGAGCAGATTCTGGCGAAGCTGGTGGAAATCCAGTATGAACGCAACGACACGGACTTTCATCGCGGCACGTTTCGCGCACGCGGCGATGTGATCGAGATTTTCCCTGCCGCCTCCGACGCCCATTCCGTCCGCATCGAGCTGTTCGGCGACACCGTGGACGCGATCCACGAAATCGATCCGCTGACGGGGAAATCGCTGCGGCGGCTGCCGAAGGTGCCCATCTACCCCAACACGCATTATTTGATTGCGCCGGATCGCTACGAGCGCGCGCTGAACGGCATCGAGCAGGAACTGGATGAACGGATCGCCTATTTTAAACGGGCCAACCAATTGGTGGAGGCCCAGCGGATCGAGCAGCGGACGCGCTTCGATCTGGAGATGATCCGTGCCATGGGCTACTGCCACGGCATCGAGAACTATTCCCGCCATCTCAGCGGGCGCGCGCCGGGCGAGCCGCCGCCGACGCTGCTCGATTATTTTCCCAAGGATTTCCTGCTGATCGTGGATGAATCGCATGCGACGGTCCCGCAGGCGGGCGGCATGTACGAGGGCGACTATTCACGCAAGAAGACGCTGGTGGACTACGGGTTCCGCCTGCCGTCGGCCGTGGACAATCGCCCGTTGAAATTCGACGAATTTGAACGGTGCCTGAATCAGGCGGTCTATGTGTCGGCGACGCCGGGTCCCTATGAACTGGAGAAGACGCATGGCGAAACCGTGGAGCAGATCATCCGGCCGACCGGCTTGATGGATCCGTTGATCGACGTGCGCCCCGCCAAAGGACAGGTGGACGATCTGCTGGGAGAGGTGCGGGCGGAGGCGGGCCGGGGCAACCGCGTGCTCGTCACGACGCTCACCAAGCGCATGGCCGAGGATCTGACCGAGTACTATCACGATCTCGGCGTGCGGGTCCGTTATCTCCATTCGGATATCAAGACGCTGGAGCGGGCCGAGATCATCCGCGATTTGCGGAGAGGAGTGTTCGATGTGCTGGTGGGTATCAATCTTCTGCGGGAAGGGCTGGATCTGCCGGAAGTGAGCCTGGTGGCAATTCTCGACGCCGACAAAGAAGGCTATTTGCGCTCTCATCGGTCGCTGATCCAAACCGCAGGCCGCGCCGCGCGGAACAGCGACGGGCGTGTCATTCTGTACGGCGACACCGTGACCGATTCCATGCGGCGGGCGATGGACGAAACGGCGCGCCGGCGCCACATTCAGCAGGAGTACAACCGAACGCACGGCATTACGCCGGAAAGCGTCAAGAAACACATTCCCGAGCTCGAATACAAAATGGCCGAGGCGGACTATCTGGAGCTGCCCGTGGCCGCCGAGCCGGCGGCGGAATACGCACGGCCGGGAGACATCGCGCAGGCGATTCAGCGACTCGAGATCGAGATGAAAGCCGCCGCAAAGAATCTGGAGTTTGAGCGGGCGGCCGAATTGCGCGACCGTGTTCGCGCGTTGAAGAAAAAGGACCTGGAACTAAAAGAAGTGGGGTGAGGGCGCTCAGACTTGCTTGTACAGGTAAACGCCCAGGAACATTCCCAGGAACGTGAGGAGATTCATTTTGAGCGTGAAGCCGACGGTGATCGTGAGCAGGATGAGATTGATGACAAGGGGGGGATCGATGCCCGGCGTGAGCGCCGTCGTGAATATCCGCTGAATCGTGCCTTCCTGCGGGGCCATCACGCGGAGGATCTCGCCGAGGATGCCCCCTAACAGCCCGCCGATCAGGACAAAGAGCAACAGCATCCAGGGAGATTTTCGCATGGTGTCCTTGCGTCCTCGTAAACCCGCAGAATCTTGACCCGTTCGTTGCGCGGCACGATAACGAATCCCCCCTTCGGAAGTCAAGAAAACAGGAAGAGAGCGCCGAAAAAGTGGGCATCTGCCGCACGATTTTCTCACCCCCGGTCGTTCCCAGCTCTCGCGGTTATCCCAACTTCAGGTGGACGATTAATGCGCTTGACAAGATTCGGCGGGGCCCTTATAATTCAGCGTTTCTAAAAAATAATTTGGTTCCGCCCTGAATCAGCCACCCGGTTTTTGGGTGTCGAGAGACCGGTTTGCTGCGTTCGGGGTGGTTTGTTTTTCTTTAGTAAAAATAAAAGTTTCCACGTATCGGGTGCTGGCTCGAGGGGCAGGTACCCAAGTGGCCAACGGGGGCAGACTGTAAATCTGCTGGCTTATGTCTTCCAAGGTTCGAATCCTTGCCTGCCCACCATACCGAGCTTGCTTGGCCAACCGACCTAAGATCGCTCTTGTCGGTTGGAGAGAGCACCTCCAGTGGGTTGGTTTCTTGGGGTTTGATAAGGCGGGCGTAGCTCAGTGGTAGAGTTCCAGCCTTCCAAGCTGGCTGTCGTGGGTTCAAATCCCATCGCCCGCTCCATCTTGGAAGACGTGAAGCGTGAAGCGAGCCGCTTCACCTTTCACGCATGACGTTTCACGAGGCGGTGGCCCACGTAGCTCAGTTGGCAGAGCACGTCCTTGGTAAGGACGAGGTCACGCGTTCGATCCGCGTCGTGGGCTCCAGGGACCGTGAGGGTGGAGAAAGAAAAAAGGGAGGGTTGAGCGATGGCGAAGGGGAAGTTTGAGCGGCGCAAGCCCCACGTCAACATCGGGACGATCGGGCACGTGGACCACGGCAAGACGACCTTGACGAGTGCCTTGACGAAGGTCTGCGCGGACAAGGGGATG